>UMLQ01023116.1_pt1 | contig 9938 bp, 6 predicted proteins | sample 1966631 | NCBI WGS metagenome assembly UMLQ01 (sample SAMEA4836206, study PRJEB28245) | human gut metagenome | biome: gut microbiome; material: fecal sample | place: Denmark | collected 2008 | reverse complement strand
TACTGCAAATGTTACCGGCGTAGTCGGCACCTTCACCGAAGCCAGCGGCACTGCAAACGACAACGTTCTGAACCTTGCCACAGCAGAAGGCACAGAGGTTGCGAACGCTCCCACCGCTACCGCAAACTTCGGCATCAGCGGTGCGGCAATCGACGCAGACAAAACCCTCGGCACCATCACCGTAGCCATTGCAAAGGCTGAGTAATTCCACTTAGTTCTTGTCAAGGCAGGGCGACCTGCTCTTCCTTGACCTATGCCTAAAGGGTAACGGTAATAATTCGGAAAGGATAAAACGCTTATGAAGAAAATTTGCACATTTTTTCTCACAATGGTATTGGTGCTCTCTCTTTCTATGACGGCATTTGCTATGCAAATATTTGTGAAACCAATCGACGCCGGAACTACATATACCATCGAGGTAGAATCAGGCGATTCGATAGAAGCTGTTAAGGGAAAGATAGAGGAAAAAACGGGGATTCCGTCTGTTCAGCAAAGATTGCTTTTTGCAGGCAAAGAGCTTGATGACGGCAAAACGCTTGCTGATTACAATATCCAAAAAGAAAGTACATTGCATCTTTCTTTAATTCCCTCACTTACTGAAAGTCCCTCTGCCGGAAATGGAAAAGGAAAATATAATATTGAGATATCCGGCACCTACACTCCCGGCGCGGCGGCGGACGAAATAATCTCCGCAGACATTGCTTGGGATGCTATGGACTTCACCTACACAGGCGCATCGCAGGGTACATGGAACCCTGCAAACCACACCTATGAAGGCGCAACAGAGGGCAGTTGGTCAGATAACACCCCTTCCATCACCGTCACTAATCACTCTAATGTCGCTATAAACGCTACATTAGACTTTACCCCTGCTGTTGACGGCGTGATCGGCACCTTCACTGAAACCAGCGGCACCGAAAACGACAACGTTCTTGAACTTGCCACAGCAGAAGGCACAGAGGTTGCGAATGCTCCCACCGCAACCGCAAACTTCGGCATCAGCGGTGCGGCAATCGACGCAGACAAAACCCTCGGCACCATCACCGTGACCATCGCAAAGGCCGGCTCCGCCGGGGGCGGCGAAACTGCCACCGTCGTAACCACCTTTGCGGAGCTGCAGGCGGCAGTCAACAACGGCAACATCGTCTTGGCAAGCGATGTCTCCGTTGACACCCCCTATCTGGTTATACAGAAGGACGTTTCCATCGACTTCAACGGCAACACCCTGAGGGGCTCTATTATGAGCAGCGGCAACATCGGCGATTCCCCCAACAATCTCGTGCTGCGCGACACCAATAACAACGGCGGTTACAGCATTGACAGTGAAATCTACGAGATAGAAAACGGCCATGGGCAGGCTGCGGCTATCATAGCGAGCCATACCACCGTCACCATCGAGAGCGGCAAGTATACCAACGACAATGCCGTGATCTTCTGCCAGACTTTTGATCCCAACCATGTGAGCGTAAAGATCAACGGCGGTACCTTTGACGGTAAGGGCGCTGCCAGCGTTATTGTCAACCTCTCCGGCAATGTGATCATCAACGACGGCGAATTCAATGCGTATCATGACGGCGAGCGTTACGGTGCATGCGTTCATCTCGACCCCTACATTCCCAATGTACCCTCCATCACCACCATCAACGGCGGCACCTTTAACGCCGATAAGTCCATCTTCTATGTAAACGTGAACACCAATTACATCCAGAAGATCATCGTCAACGGCGGTACCTTCAACGTGGCTGAGGGCGGTAGCTTGATCGAGGTCTCTTCCGGCAATGCCAGCGATTACCTGACCATCACCGGCGGTACCTTCAATGTGGATCCCACCGCATATGTGGATACAAACACATACACCGTGACCGATAACGGCGACGGCACATGGACGGTTGCCGAGAAATAATGCAAGGAGCATAACTACACTTGGTTCTTGTCAAGGCAGGGTAACCTGCCCTGCCTTGACCTTTCCTATATGGGCATAGTCAAGCCCTGTGCCTATATAGGAGAGCAATAGAAATGCAAAAAGCGAGGAAAATATATTGAGTATAAAGGCAAATTCTAAAAAGAATAATGATTATACCGTGCCTATCCTCTTTGGTGTGTTTGCCGTGCTTATGGTTGTCATGATTACGGCGCTGTGCATTCCGAAAACGCCGGAATTTGTACCGCCCGCCTTTGAAGCCGCCGCCGTCCAAGGTACGCCGGAGGTAGAAGAAAGCATGGGCTACACCGAGCTTTACAAGGAGGGTATGGCGTACCGTGTTTCCGTTTGCGGTGTGCCGACCGTTGACGGACAGGATCTGACTGTCTACTTTACCAACACCGAGGGCAACGAAAAATACCTCAAGCTGCGTGTGCTGGATACGGACGGCAACATTTTGGGCGAAACGGGACTTCTTAACCCCGGCGAATATGTAAAGACCGTAACGCTGACAAAAACACTTGCCGCAGGCGAGAATTTGAAACTGAAAATCATGGGATATGAGCCGGAAACCTACGAAAGCGCAGGCTCCGTGTCCTTGAATGTTACTGTGGGAGGAATAAGTGAATGAAAAGGTACTCACTATTAAAAAAGGTTATAACGGCTATGTCCGCAGCGGTGCTTGTGCTCTCCTGCGGGATGACCGCCTTTGCCGCCGAAGCAAATCTGAACACCGACAAAGAGCAAAAAGACATCGGTGTGTATGTGAAGTATGTGGATAATACCGTGTGGAACACGGTTCCGACAGATGAGGACGGCGAAGGCTCGGCTACCCTGCCGGACGGCACGGAAGTCGGGATAAGCGACGCGGATAAAACCAAAGGCCGGCTTGTAATTGATCCTATCACGGATAAGGAAGCGCTTGATTGGATAAGCAGCTTAACAGACGGCAAAGTGAAAACTCCGCAGGGGTTCCACATCTATTATCTTGATAATAACGGCAACATAACCAATGCCGACGGCATATCGGTGTCAATGAAGCCGGGAGATACACTGCAAAATCCCGTTGTCTATTCTCTGAAATCCGACGGCAGTATGGAGCTGCTTTCAGCCGATGCGAAAAACGGTACGATAACCTTTACCACAGACGGCAGTCCGTATTATGTTCTCGGTGAAAAGGACGGCGGCACTCCGTCTGATCCGGACAACCCCCCCCAGACCGGAGATGACAGCCATATGGCATTGTGGATTGCAGTTCTCTTTGTGAGCGGAGCAGGCGTAATCGGAACAACTGTTTACGGTAAGAAGAAAAGAGCGAAATAAAATCATATCAGTGTGCTTATCACACTTACAACAGTCCCTCCTGTCAGATACAAACTGACAGGGGGATTTGTTATGGGAAAATTCTACTTTTATCATACTTTGCTATATTCACTATATTCCCGCATACAAAAAAGATGGCTGCTCGTTTGAGTAGTCGGTACTGTCAATAGTTTTTCGCAAATTCGTCTCTGAAAAAATGAAGTATACGCCGATACTCCGGCGATGGAGCGGCTACGCTCCGCTTAATTGCCGTGGAGCATATGCCGGAGGCGGTGTCAAGGGCGGCGAAGCCGTTCATCTTGACCCTTGACTCCGTCGGCGGCATATGCTATCTGTCTGCTGTACTTATGCCACTTCTGTTGAGACTTCCGTCAAATATTTCATACAAAGATACCGCTTTGATCCCCACTCCTTCCCCGAAACATACCGCAGTCTGGCACAGACCAGCATCAGAGCAGTCTTTCCATCAGGGAATGTACCAACGACTCTTGTTCTGCGTCGTATCTCACGGTTCATCCGTTCAATGACATTGTTTGTCCGGATCTTCAGCCAGTGCTGTGACGGGAAATCCATGTAGGTCAAGGTTTCTTCGATGCCATCCTCCACCTTTTTGGCTGCCTCATTCAGCCGCATGGAACGCAGCTTTTCTGCGACGTCACGTGCTTTCTTACGTGCGGCCCCTTTGCTCTCCTGTGCGTGGATCGCCTTGAGCATCCGTGTGACCTCGCGCATATGTTTTCTTGGAGTAACGGAAAAAACGTTACGGTAGAAATGCACGGTACAACGCTGGTATTTCGCCTCCGGAAAAACTTCTGCCACGGCGTTGCACATGCCGAGGCATTTGTCTCCGACAATGAGTTTGACGCCGTAAAGCCCGCGTTCTTTCAGCCATACAAAGAAGTTTTTCCAGCTTTCGGCATCCTCCTTCATACCTTCCGCCGCACCGATGATCTCACGGTAACCGTCCTCGTCAACGCCTATGGCTACAAGGATACTGACATTTTCAAACTCACCGCCCCAGTTGCGCTTGAGGTAAATTCCGTTTACATAGACATATGGATACTTGCCGGACAGCTTGCGGTTTCGCCATTCCTCAATGTGCACATAGGCTTTCTGATTCAGATTGCTGATCGTGGACGCCTGACACGCGGCTCCCCCATAGAGCCTCCGAAATATCCTCTACTCGACGTACAGATACGCCTGCTAGATACATCTCGATCAGCGCTTCCTCGACCGAGCTTTCCCGGCGCCGATAACGCTCGATGATCGCTGTTTCGAACGATACTCCCTTCAGCTTCGGTACTTCAAGGCGCACCTCTCCGGAGGTCGTGGTCAGTTTTCGATTGTAATGCCCCGAACGGTATCCCTGACGCGCCTCTGTGCGCTCATATTTTGCTGCGCTCGTCAGTTCTTCGGCTTCTTTGTTCAACAGCTCATTCAGTGTTTCCTCCACACTGGTTCGAACCAATTCTTTCAATTCACTCTTGATACTTTCCTCGTTTAGCTGTATAATGGGTTTGGACATGTTCAATTCTCCTTTCGAATGTTTGTTGTGGTTACTTCATTCTACCAGAGTTTTTTGAGCATGTCTACCTTTTTGCTCTTTTTTCAATTTGCGAAAAATATTATACCTTATCTTGTGTGACATTATGTTTTTAAGGCTGAAATCACAAAAAACCATATGCAAATCATCAGAATTCAGAGATAATAGGTCTTGTTGTCACGTCAAAAAAAGCCTGTTTTGGTGTAAGACCAAAACAGGCTTTTTCAACGGGTGAGCATTCAAAGAAGCAAATCATTCTCTGAATGCTCTTGTGGCCACATATCAAATCCGGTCTGCATTTTCATGTGATTTGCAGAGGATCGTATCCGCATGACTTTGCTAAAGGAAGGTTTTTATTTTGTCAGGATTTTTTTCTTGATCAGCAAAAGCAGCAGTACGACATTGCCGAGCAAGGAAAAGCTTCCGATGCACAGCCCGACAATGGTAATGATCCGGACGATATCCGTCGCTTCCCGCTGGGTGCTGTCGACAGTATTCAGCGTCTGAATAGCGGTGTTGTTGATCTCGTCCTGCTTCGCAATCTGCGCCTTCAAAGCATCAAGCTCGGCATGCAGAGCGTCAAAATCCTCCTTATGCTGGGCGTTCAGCTCCTCAAGCTTTTGAGACAGACCGTCAATATCTTTCTTGAGCATCTCGTCTGCCAGCTTGTAGGCGGCATCCAAAGCGGAGTTCAGCGTATCGATTTTGCTGTTGAGCGCCTCCTTATCTTCCTTCATGGCGCTCTCCAGTTCTTTCTTGGCGGCACTCAAATCGGCTTGAACCTTTTCGATGGTTGCCAGCAACGTCGCGTCTGCTTCAATCATCGTCTGCTCCAAAGCGTCATGCTTGTCGGACAGGGAGTCGATATCCGCTTTCAAGAGGGTATCCGCGTTGGTATAAGCCTCCGTCAGGTCAGCGATGGCTTGCTCCAGTGATTCATCGGTGGCTTGACGCAGGTTTTCAATGGTTTGGGACAGTTCCTCTTTGACCTGGTCAATGGCTTCCTGCAGCGCGTCGTCCGCTTCGTTCATTGTCTGTTCCAAATCGTCAAGCTTTCCGGACAGGGTGTCGATATTCGCTTTCAAGAGGGCATCTGCGGCGATATAGGCGCTCGTCAGGTCGGCGATGGCGGAATCGGTGTCCTGGCTCAGTTTTTCGATGGCGGCGGTCAGGTCCGCATTGACCTTGTCGATGGATTCCTGCAGTGCTTCATCTGCTTCTGCCATAGCGGCGCTCAGAGCTTCCTGCGCAGCTTCCAGATCATCATCCATCTGAGATTTCAGTGCCTCGTCGGCTGCCTGATAAGCCTCGGTAAGATCAGCGATCGCAGCGGCGAGGTCGGCGTCCTGTCCCTCAAGCGCTGTTTCAAGATCGGCGATACTATCCTTCAGCTCCTGTATCAGAGCTTTGACCTCCTTGTCGCTCATGGCAAACAGGCAGAATACTTCGTTGGAGGGCATACCTCTCGTACCTCCAATACCTCCCATCATCGCGTCTTCGCGATAAGGGATGACCGTAAACGTGGCGCCCGTCGCTGAATACCCGCTGACATCAATGGTAATCGAGCGTTCCACATTATCGCCATTGGGGCCATAATTGTTTGAACAAGCCCCAACATATCTATCATGCAGGTCGTCATACGCATAGAAATGTGTAGTTACCATCCGTCCCGGATCTGCAGACGGAGCAGTAAAGGTAAGGGTGACCTTGCCGTTTGAGTAGGATGCCTTCAGGTCGTCAACAGGCTTGGGCAGGTCCCTCTGATCCTTGACGGCATAACCCACAAAGGGAACTCCCTTAAACAGGTCGTCGGTCTTCCAGCCGATCAGCTTCCAGTTAAAGCCGTAGTCGGTCAGATCGGGACTGAGGTTCTGAACCGTACCTGATGTTTCGGTGCTGGTCATGGACGCCGTGGAGATAGAGGAGCCTTTCAGGCGTTCATATTCCGCGGTAATGCCCGCATAGGCGCTGACGTTGAGTATATCGCTTCCTCCGCCTACCATAAGCGACATATTGGCATAGCCGCCCTCGGCAACGGATTTGGTCTTTTCCTCCTCCAGCGTGACGGAATAGGTCTGCGTCTGGGTTCCGCCCGCGTAGGACAGCTTCATCCAGGTATCGGTGTCGCCCACTTTTGCCTGGCTCAGGTCCCAGCCGGGGATACCGTTGTATGTATAGGCGGCGGCGCTGCTGGCGTAAGCGAAGGGGTTGCCCTCGTTGTTCAGGTAGTATTTTTCTTTCAGCGCGTCGGTAATCAAATCCATTTTGTGCGATTTATTCACCTTACTGCCCGTGCTCGCCGCAACCGCTTTGTTGTACGCGGTTGCAAAATCGTTGTACTGATCCATGGAAAGCGATGTAAGCACAGGGTACTGCGGAGCGGAAACGATCAGTGCATTCTTGAGATATTCGTATTTTCCGTCTTTATAAACCTGCACATCATAGTAGTAGTAATACATCAGCGTCTGGCGCATGATCACCTGGTTTTGGTCGTTGGCTTCAAACGTAGTAGTAAAGGTCTTATCGATGCTCTTTGTAAACTCCTGATTCAGCTCGTAAGCCAAGCCTGCTTCCATGCTTGCCTTGACGGCTCCGGCTTCCACCTCCGACGCAAAGCCTACATTGTAGGACACTTCCTCCGACGTACCGGATGTGACGCGGTACCCCTCCGAATAGCTGTACTGGGTGGAGCTGTTTTCGGCTCCAAGCTCGTAGAAATAGGGCGCTGCCTGCAAAAACGCTACCGGCGTGGGATCCGTGTAGGAGTATGCCTTGCCGCTGTACCTGCCCACCACGCTGTCAGTGCCGTAATCCACTGCGATCAGCAGTACGTTCGGGCCTCCCCTGCTGCATGATACAAGCGAGGAAGCGGTTTCGGTCATTTTTTTCATAGCACGGTCTAATTCGCCGAGGGTACTGAACCAGACCGTCTCTGTTTTCATATCATTCGCGTTTGTGCGCGCACGGTGATAATAGACTACTTCCTTGTAATGGTAAGAGCCCTCCTTGTTCGCGTCGGTGTGGGTTTTATAGCCCACAACGAGGAGAATGGCTTCCTTTCCTGTTGCGCTGCCAAAAACGTTTCCTACCGACGCGCTGTGAATAAATACTTCATCAACATCCTTACCGTCAATATTAAAATCTTTATCCATAACAACATTGAAAAGATTAGGGAAATCACGGTTTGCGCCTTCTTGGTATCGTTCAATGGTATTTGAGGCGATGCTCTGAAGATTTCCGGCGCCGTCCAGGCAATAGAACCAGCCGCTTAAGAACACATATTCCTGGGTGTGCATGCCTTCCAGCGCCACACATTCCACGGAAAGCTGCTGGAAAAGCTGCTCCGACTCACGAAGGCTGTCGTCTCTTGCGATATAGCTGGTTTCCGTCCTTTTTAGTTCTCTGAGATTTCCAACGCTCTTCAGTGTACCCGCGCCGCTGGTTTTATAGTATATATAGGCAACGGTGTTGGCATTTTTGCTGTCATCAACAATTATGACATCGGTTGGTTTGCTTTGGTTTTTATATCCGGCGGCAATGATCTCATTTTTACCGTCACCGTCAATATCACCTACGGCAACGCCGGGACAGGCTATGGTATTTGTCGTAGTACCATTGCTCTGTTTTGCACCGATAGACGCCCGGTCAACGGAAAGGGCGCTGAGCCCGCTGGCGCCTTTCTTGCCGTAGCCGACGGAAAGATTGGGTATGCAGGTTGCGTTGCCAGCCGTGCTAACATAGGTACTGGAAATATCACCCGTGTAGGAGAGGGCGACCAGGTCGTCAATACCGTCGCCGTTTACATCTCCGCTGGCAAGAGCCATGCAAAGCTGATTTTCTACCTGCCAGGATGCCCCTAATTTGTATTTAGAGTGATCAGGATGTAAGTAGGATAGACCGTTTGCACCGCCATAAATGCGTTTGCTGGAGTACGCGGAATTTGTGCAAGAAACCTCATACATGCCTATGCCGTCGTAGAAGACAAGGCTGTCGCGGCCGTCACCGTTATAGTCGCCCGCGGTGATCTGAACGAAGTTGCCGGAGTCCACAACGGTAAGCTTTGATATGAAATCGCCATATCTAAGGTCGCTACCTGATGAAAACGTCATATGCTTTACTGTTTTTTTTGTTTCGGCATTGACAATGTACAGGTGAAAAGAGGCGAGCCTGGCACCCTTGCTATTGGTGCCATCGTCACTGAATCCAATAATTGCCACATGATCCCTGCGTCCGGATCCGGTGGGGTCAAAGGCCACGCCCCGTGCAAAGCGCAGTCCTCCAGGGATCGATCCGGCATCATCAGAATCCCGAATATCCGTGATGGATCCCTTAACCGCGTAGTTGTGTTCCTTCAGGTCATCGTGAAAAGCCGAAACTTTCGTTATTCCGTCATAGGATATGTATTCAAAGATTTCCGCCTTTTCAAGAATGGTAAAAGCTTCGTTCTTTTGAGTGCCGTAGGGCGTCAGGGTGTCGTCGTTGAAGGAATCCGGCGCTTTTCCGGATTTAGCCTGCTCCATCATGGCACTGAAAATCGCTTCACCGCTGATCTTGGAATTGTAGCCATAGCCTGAATCGGCATTCGGATACCAGGGCTTGATAATCATAGACGAATCATCATCGTCAGGAAACGGTAAGATGATCGTCTCCGCCAATGCCTGCAGCGGAATCAGGCTCAGCAGCATCAGAACGCTAACGGCCAGTGAAATTATTCGTTTTTTCATAATGGTTTTTCCTCCTTCAATAAGCGGTCCTTTTGGGACAAATACAGCGCGATGCCCTTCTTCAGAACACCGAGCTGAGCTTGCAGATAGAATTCATCCTCGAACAGTGCATAGTGGACACTGGCGCGGATCAGAATGAAGATCAGCGGGGTGATAATGTCTTTCGGAATTCCGATTTTGCCTTCCAAAACCGCGGCATATTCGGAATACCTCCGGTTGACGCCCTCGAAGAAATCCTTGCCATGGGAAAAATACTTAGGATGGGTATATACCTGATACATCAGCCTGTATTTCTTTCCGTGCTTTTTCGCGGTCCAGTAGGGTATCTCGTCAATGAACCGCCATACGTCCTCAATATCCGCGGGCGCTCTCGCCATGAAGTCATCTTCTACCTTGCTCATGCAGTAGGCCGTGGACTCAACGATCA
>UMLQ01047882.1_pt1 | contig 10013 bp, 7 predicted proteins | sample 1966631 | NCBI WGS metagenome assembly UMLQ01 (sample SAMEA4836206, study PRJEB28245) | human gut metagenome | biome: gut microbiome; material: fecal sample | place: Denmark | collected 2008 | reverse complement strand
AGCTTACCGATAATCCAAACCCATACCCCAAAAATAATCAGAAATTATAGGTCAACTGTTTATACAGTTGATTTTTTTCTTGATATACACTTAATAATATGATATTATATATATTATTTTTATTTAAAAGGGTGGTGCTGAATGGATAAGTTTACTCAAATAGTTAACAGCATAAATGACTTTGTTTGGGGACCTGTAATGCTGTTATTTCTTGTAGGAACAGGTATCTTTTTAACAATAAGATTAAGATTTATACCTTGGAAGAATCTCGGTTCTTCACTGAAAAAACTTTTTAGTAAAGAGTCAAGGCAAAAAGACGGTGAGGGTGACATTTCGCCATTTTCCGCTTTAATGACAGCACTTGCGGCTACGGTAGGAACAGGCAATATAGTCGGTGTAGCAACCGCTATGGTACTCGGCGGCCCGGGCGCTCTTGTATGGATGTGGATTTCGGCGGCTTTCGGTATATCCACCAAATATGCAGAATGTGCGCTTGCCGGCAAGTACAGAACCGTTAATGAAAAAGGTGAAATGTGCGGCGGGCCGATGTATACGCTCAAATACGGTCTTAAGAACAAAAAACTCGGCTCGTTTCTTGCAGTAATGTTTGCTATATTTACTCTTATGGCTTCATTTGGCATAGGCAACTCTGCGCAGGGAAATTCAATCACTACTGCTGTAAGTTCAACATTTAATATTCCTAAATGGGTAGTCGGCATTGCACTTGTTATTTGTGTGGGTGCTGTTGTTTTAGGCGGCATTAAATCAATTTCAAAGGTTTCAAGTGTTCTTGTACCTGCAATGGCAGTATTTTATATAATTGCCGGAATTGTAGTAGTTTGCATAAATTACAAAAATGTTCCTGACGGAATTGCAAATATTTTTTCAATGGCATTCGGCGCAAAGCCTGTTGCCGGCGGACTTGTGGGTACAGTTACTGCAAGTATGATGAATTCAATGCGTTACGGTATTGCAAGAGGTGTATTTTCAAACGAAGCAGGACTTGGCAGTGCGGCAATTTCCGCTGCAAGTGCTACATCCGACCACCATGTAAAACAAGGCTTTATAAATATGTGCGGCACATTTATTGATACAATTATTGTTTGCACAATCACAGGCCTTGCAATAGCATCAAGCGGTATGCTCGGCACAACAAATGCAGACGGCAAAATGCTTGAAGGGGCTGAACTAACTATTGCGGCATTTGATACAGCACTCGGCAAAGCCGGCGCTGTATTTGTAACAATCAGTATTATCCTTTTTGCTTTTTCAACAATTTTGGGTTGGGAATACAATGGCGAAAAGGCACTTGAATTCCTTTTCAAAAAGCCTATTTTCTGCTACATTTACAGAGTTGTATTTTCACTTTTAACTTATGTTGGTGCAACAGCAACACTTGGTGTTGTTTGGAGCTTTTCCGATATTGCAAACGGTCTTATGGCAATACCTAACCTTATAGGCTTAATTGCCCTTTCAGGTTCACTTGCAAAGGAAACTAACGATTATCACAAAAAGCTAAAAGATGATAAAGTAAAAACAAAATAAAAACATAAAAGGAAGCACTTTAGCCACTTTATCGACAATCTGAAGAAGGTTGATTCAAATGAATCAACCTTCTTTTGTTATTTTCCAAATATCCTTACAATATTCTTCAATCGTTCTGTCACTTGAGAAGTAGCCTGCTGCACAAGTGTTTCTGAAGCATTTTTCGGCAAAAGCATATTTATCTTTATAATCCAAATTAAGCTTAAGTTTTTCATTGAGAAAAGGTTCAAAATCAAGAAGGAGATAATAATTATCAGCCTTATGCCACGAAGCGCCCTTTAAAAGTGAATTATACAATTCTTCAAATATTCCCGTATTGTTATCACTGAGCGTACCGTCTACAAGGGCATCAAGGCAGCGTTTAATTTTAGCGTCATTTTCATACAGTGATTTTGGATTATAAGAGTTTTGAATTTTTCGTATATCTTCAACTCTTGCGCCAAAGATATAATTATTTTCTTCCCCTGCCCTTTCAACTATTTCTATATTAGCCCCGTCATAAGTGCCGAGGGTAACCGCACCGTTTAACATAAATTTCATATTGCCTGTGCCTGACGCTTCAGTACCCGCTGTTGAAATCTGTTCGGAAACATCGGAAGCAGGTATAATTTTTTCGGCATACGATACACTGTAATCGCTTACAAATATAATTTTAATAAATTGGCTTACATATTCATCTGCTTCCACAAGCCGCTTAACTTCATTTATAAGTTTAATAATACCCTTTGCCCTATCATAACCCGGTGCAGACTTTGCGCCGAAAATAAATACGGTAGGTGTAAAATCCTTTAAGCTTTTTTCTTTAATTTCAAAATAAAGTTCAAGTATTACAAGAATGTTTAAAAGCTGCCTTTTATATTCATGAAGCCTTTTAATTTGTGAATCAACAATAAAATCAGGCGAAAACGAATCATTATCTCTTAAACGAATATAATTTGCAAGCTCTCTTTTATTTTCTTTTTTTATTTCAATAAATCTATCTAATACATCTTTGTTTTGAGCATATTTTTCAAGTTCTTTGAGCTTTGATAAATCGTATATCCAATCGTCACTTCCAAGCAATTCTGTAATAAGCGAGCTGTACTTAGGATTGCAAAGACGAAGAAAACGACGCTGGGTAATTCCGTTTGTTTTATTTTGAAACTTTTGCGGATATAAATTATAAAATGACGAAAGAACATCACTTTTTAAAAGTTCTGTATGAAGGCTTGCAACACCGTTAATATATTTGCAAACATAGCAGGCAAGATAAGCCATATTAACCATTCCGTTTTGAATAATCTGAACGGATTTATCCTTTAAACCATCATTTTGCTGCTTTTTATCAATGTTAATTATAATTCGTGCAATATCGGGGCAAATGCTGTCTATAAGCTTTAAATCCCATTTTTCAAGTGCTTCTGCCATAATTGTGTGATTAGTATAATTAAATACCTCTTTGCAAATATCAAAAGCATAATCAAAAGTGCAACCGTCAAGTGTAAGAAGCCTTATAAGTTCAGGAATAGCAACTACGGGATGAGTATCGTTTAACTGAATAGTAATATATTCTGCAAAATGGCAATAATCATCACAATGATATTTTTTATACTTTTTAATAATATCCTGAAGCGAAGCAGATGTGAAAAAGTATTGCTGTTTAAAACGAAGCTTTTTACCGTCATCGGTTGAATCATTAGGATACAGCAACCTGCTGATATTTTCCGCGTCATTTTTTTCTTTCAAAGCCTCAGTATACCTCTGCTCATTAAAAAGCTTAAAATCAAATTCATTTACGCTTTCACTTTGCCAAAGGCGCAGATTTGAAAACTTGCGTGTTTCAAAAGAAATAATCGGCATATCAAAAGGAATTGCAAGCACATCACCGTCTGCAAAATGAATCCTTACCTTATCTTCTCTGCAAGGCACACACCAAGGGTCGTTATATTCAAGCGAGTCTTCAATATTTTCTATTTGAAATCCGTTTTCAATAGTTTGCTTAAACAGCCCGAAGCGGTATCTGATACCGTATCCGTCAAGTGCAACGCCAAGATTTGCGGCACTGTCTAAAAAGCACGCCGCAAGTCTGCCGAGTCCGCCATTACCGAGAAGTTCATCCGGCAATGATTCAAATTCTTTAATTGAGCGTTCATATGAATTTAAAACATCTTCAATTTCTTCTTCAATTCCGAGGCACAACAGATTTTTATAAACAGGTTTACCAACAAGATATTCGGCACTGAAATAGCAGGCACGCCTGGAAGAATAATGCGCTAAATTAGATTTTCGCCATTCTTGTGATATTTGAGATATTACATAAGTTCCCACAACATCATAAAGTTCTTTTACAGATAAATTTTCAATGTCGTTATTATATTTTCCTAAAGCTAAAAGCTCTAACTTTTCTTTAATATTTTTCATAATCAGTACCTTTCGCTTTGTTTGGTAAGTTCAAGTAAACTTTTGGAAAGTGAAGATGGCAAATCATCTTTTTTCATCCTCCACTTCCAATTATTGCCAAGTGTTGACGGTGTATTCATCCTTGCCTCACTTCCCAAATGCAGTAAATCCTGCATAGTTAAAATACAGGTGTTTGCATCACACTTCATCGCACATTCATTCATCTTATCTATTAAATCGTATTTATTTAATGCATTAAGGTATCGCATAGCATAAGCAACATCTTTTTTATCGGCATTTTGTGACCAGCCGAGAATCGTATCGTTATCGTGCGTGCCTGTGTATACAACATTATTCTTTTTTATATCATCGGGCAAGGTTTTGCTGTTTTCATCTCTTGAATCAAAAGAAAACTGAAGCACTTTCATACCCGGAAATCCCGTATATTCAAGAAGCTTATCAACCTCGTCGGTTAAAAAGCCTAAATTTTCGGCAATTATTCTGTCATTAAACTCTTTAGGCAAAGCATCAAAAAATGATTTTCCGCCGCCTTTTCGCCACGCACCCTTACGCGAGGTTTTACTGCCTGCTTTAATACTGTAATAAGATTCAAAGCCGCGAAAATGGTCTATACGAACAATATCATAAATTTTGAAGCTGTGATTTAATCTTTCAATCCACCAGGCATATTTTTCTTTTTTGAGTTTTCGCCAATCATATACGGGATTGCCCCAAAGTTGACCGTCAGGGGAAAAATAATCAGGCGGGCAACCGGCAAGGTCGCTAGCTTCAAGATTTGAATCAAGCTTAAATATTTCCCTGTTTGCCCACACATCAGCACTGTCCCCCGCCACATAAATCGGCATATCGCCTATAATTGAAATACCGTTATCGAAAGCATATTTTTTCAAACCGAGCCACTGCGAAAATGCAAAGTATTGAAGCATTTTATAATAGAGTATTCTTTCATTGCAAATATTTATATATTCTTCAATTGCCAATTCTTCACGATATTTTATATCTTCATTCCAATAATAAAAAGGCTCACCGCCGAAATAATCTTTAACAGCGCAAAAAAGTGCGTAATCATCTAACCAATATGAATTTTGCTCACAAAAGGAATTAAAATCATTTGGAATATTGCGTTTAAATCTGTCAAACGCTTTATATAATACCCTGTGCCTGTTAGTATATAGTAAAGAGTAATCCACCTCATCTTCATATTCAAACCATTTTATATCTTCGTATTCTTCTTTTTTTAAATAACCGAGGCGGCACAGGGCATCTAAATCAATAAAATATTCATTAAGTGCAAAGGTGGAAATACTCTGGTATGGTGAATCGCCGACTGTTGTGGGGCAAAGGGGTAATATTTGCCAATAATGTTGCCCCGCTTCTTTCAAAAAGTCAACAAAAGCATATGCACATTCATCAAAACAGCCGATTCCGTATTTTGACGGTAAAGATGATATATTCAAAAGCACTCCGCTTGCTCGTTTATTAAGCATTTAGGTCATTCCTTTAATCACAGATGAGAATTTCACTTTCAGGGTCAAAAAGGTGTGCTTTTTCAATATCAATATAAAGCTTTACACTGTCGCCTGATGAAATATAATTTTCGCTTCGCACTTTTGCGATAATTTCTTTATCATCAATAGTGGAATAAATATACACTTCACTTCCCATCATTTCAGCAAGGTCAGCCTTTATAACCAGTTCGTTTTGTCCGTTTTCAAGCCTGTAATTTGGGTTAATATGCATATCTTCACACCTGATACCGTAAATCACACGCTTGCCGATATATTTTTTCACATTTTCATCATTTTGCATACGCGCCGGCAAAGGAATAGTTAAATCATCAACAATTGCACAAATATCACCCGAACAGGTGGTGAGAGTTGCATCAATAAAATTCATCTGCGGCGTGCCGATAAATCCAGCCACAAAAACATTGCAAGGGTGATTATATAAGTTTTTAGGGGTATCAAACTGCTGAACTATTCCGTCTTTCATTACAACAATTCTGTCCGCCATAGTCATAGCTTCTGTTTGGTCATGTGTTACATAAATAAAAGTAGTTTCAAGCCTTTTGTGAAGAAGTGCAATTTGTGAGCGCATTTGAGTACGAAGCTTTGCATCTAAATTTGAAAGCGGCTCATCAAGAAGAAATACAGACGGACTTCTTACCATTGCCCTGCCAAGTGCAACCCTCTGTCTTTGACCGCCTGAAAGTGCCTTTGGTTTACGGTTAAGGTATGGTTCAAGCTCTAAAATTTTAGCCACTTCTCTGACTTTTTTATCAATAACATCTTTGGGTTCTTTGCGCAGTTTCAAAGCAAAAGCCATATTTTTATAAACCGTCATATGCGGATAAAGCGCATAGCTTTGAAACACCATTGCAATATCCCTATCTTTTGACGGCATATTATTAACCGTTTTTCCACCGATAATAAGTTCACCCGAAGATATATCTTCAAGTCCGGCTATCATACGAAGTGTAGTTGACTTTCCGCAGCCTGACGGGCCTACAAAGATAACAAACTCTTTATCTTTAATTTCAAGGTTTAAATCCGGAATAACGGTTATTCCGTCATCAAATGTTTTGACTATATGATTTAAGGTAATTGACGCCACACAAAAAACTCCTTTAATTTATCCTTTAACAGCACCTGCTACAACACCCTTAATAATATATTTTTGGCAAAATACATAAAAAATAATTATCGGTACAATTGCAAGTACAAGCATAGCCATAAAACCACCGTAATCAGTAGAGCCATATGCGCCCTGCATTGCAAGCTGAATGGCAACAGGTATTGTTTTATTATCAGAACCTAAAACAAGATAAGGCAACAAATAATCGTTCCAAATCCACATAGTGTTTAATATTGCAACTGTTATAGCAGTCGGTTTAAGCATAGGAAACACAACTGTAAAAAAGCTTTGAAGCGGCGAACATCCGTCTATCATTGCCGCCTCTTCAATTTCAAGCGGAATGCTTTTAATAAACCCGCAAAGCATAAATACAGAAAGCCCTGCGCCAAAGCCGAGATACACAAGCGTTATTCCCAAAACATTATCAAGATTAGCGCGGTTTGTAACATAAGTCATCGTATACATTACCATTTGAAACGGTACAATCATACTGAAAACAAGAAGATAATAAATCATTTTAGTGATTTTTGAATTAACTCTGACAATATACCAAGCCGCCATAGAAGCAAAAAGAACAATAAGCACCACACTTACAACGGTAATAAAGAGTGAGCGAAAAAATGCCGATAAAAAATCAGAAGAAGCAATACCGTTAATATAATTTTCTAATCCTACAAAGGTTTCGCTTGTGGGAAGCTTCAGAGGTTCACTTGAAATATAAATTCTTGATTTAAACGAATTTATAAAAACGATTATTATCGGCACTAAAAAAAGAATACTTAAAACCGACAGTAAAAAGAAAATTGCATTATCTTTTATTCTTTTTGAATTTTTCATCAAGCGTTCACCTCTTTACTGCTTGTGATTTTCAACTGCAAAAATGCTAATAATCCGACTATAAGAAAAAATATCACCGCTTTTGCCTGTCCTACTCCCTGCCAGCCTACTCTGCCATAAAAGGTATTATAAATATTAAGAGCCAGCATTTCTGTTTCACGCTCGGGTGCGCCAGCCGTAAGAGCAAGATTTTGGTCAAACATTTTAAACGAATTGGTTAAAGTTAAAAACATACAAATTGTAATTGACGGCATAACCATCGGAATTTTAACCGAAAAGAGTGTTTTCGCCGGTGATGCACCGTCAATTTGTGCGGCTTCTATAAGGTCGTTCGGAACATTTTGAAGTCCTGCAACATAAATTACCATCATATATCCTATAAGCTGCCAATTTGTTAAAATTACAAGGCCCCAAAAGCCATATTCAGCTTTATATGTTATATCTACACCAAATGATGAAAGAACTGCATTTATAAGCAAATTCCAAATATATCCAAGCACAATACCGCCTATTAAATTAGGCATAAAAAAAACCGAACGGAAAAGATTTGTACCCCTTATACCACGAGTTAAAAGCAGAGCCAAAGCAAAGGAAAAAACATTAACCGTCACTACTGAAACAACGGTAAACAGTGCTGTAAAACCGAGTGCGTGCAAAAAATCACTTGATGAAGAAAAAGCACTGATATAATTTTGAAAGCCTACCCATTTAGCATCCGTCACAGCAGTAAATTCGGTAAATGAAAGGCCGACGCCCATTGAAAACGGAATAACAAAAGCAAATGCAAATGCAATCGTTATCGGCAATAAAAAAATGGGAAAATATTTTTTGATATTTCGTTTCATAACAGTCCCCTTTTCAATTTTATATGTAGCGCTCAAAGAGCGCTTTTATGATTTTGACGCGTTTGCTTCGCTTTCCCAATCTTTAACGAAATCCTCTTTAACCTGCTGCCAGGTTTTATTACCCTGTGCATATTTTAAAAGCGAAGAGCCGAAATTATCTTTAAAAGTTTGTGACGGAAAAACTGTAAAATACCATGGAATTGTAGTAACGCTTTGCTTATTCATCCAGTTATTAACTTCCTGTGCAAGCGGGTCACTCGGCACTTCGTTATCATTAAAGGTGTCAAAAGGAGCAATAAATCCAAGCTCATCTGTAACAAACTTTTTGCCTTTTTCGCTTGAATAAAGCCAATAGATGAAATCTTGTGCCGCCTTTTGCTCTTCTTTACTTGCTTTAGAGTTAATTGCATAGTAGTTTTCAGTACCTATGCAAAGGCCTTGTGTTTCCTCGCCCTCAACTCCTGTATAAATAGGCAGGAATTTTACATTTTCGCTTTGAACTTTATTTCCTTTTACTTTGCTGATTTGGCTCCAAGCCCAATTACCGTTTTGCACCATTGCGCATTTTTCAAGTGCAAATTCAGCCATTGAATCAGTTACGGTTTTAGTACCCGTTTTACCCTTATCAACAGTTGAGTTATTCAAATAAAGGTCAAATATATTTTTATAATTATCTGCATATTCAAAAGTGATTTTTGAAGTATCATCTGATGTTAAATCTATTTTATTTTTTGTAAATTCATAAAACAGAGGTACATTTGCAAGGTGGGTTTGATAGCGCCAATTTTCACCCGATTTTAATGAAGTTGAAGCAAAAACTCCGTCAATACCGAGCTTTGATTTATTTTTTTGCATATCTTCAACAAGAGATTTGAGCTTATCAAAAGAATCAATATCTTCCATTGATTTAAAATCGGTTGATTTATCGTCGAGTTTAAAATATTTATCGCAAATTGCTTTGTTATAAATGATTCCGTATCCTTCAACAACATAAGGAATACCGTATACTTTTCCGTCAGAACTTGTGACTGCAAGTGATTTATCCTTTAAATGTTTATAAAGTTCACTGTCTGATAAATCAGCGCAATATTCTTTCCAATTTGAATATCCTTTAGGCCCGTTAATTTGGAAAAGAGTAGGTGCGCTTTTGGTTGACATTTTTGCACTCAAAGTAGATTCATATTCATTATTTGCCGCTGTTTCAACAACTACTTTAACACCTGTTTCCTTTTCATATTCCTGTGCGATTTTTTGGTAAACATCTGCTACTTCAGGCTTAAAGTTCAAATATCTTACCGTCACATTTGCCTTTTGGGCACTGCTTGTACTGTCTAAAGTATTATTATTGCTGTTATTTTTACCGCAGGCAGTAAAAGCAAGAACGCTTGAAATGCTTAAAATGACGCAAAGAAAAATTGACGCCGTTTTTTTAGTTAAATTCATTTGAATTCCTCCAATTATTTTCTTGTTTGCGTTTTCAAAGATATTATGTTCACATATAGAAAATTTATACAAAAATATAGACATTGATTTTTTGATAATGTATAATGATAATTGAAATAGTTTTCATTTTAAGGGGAATAAAAGATATGAAACTTAAACACAAAATTGACAAGGTTGTTTCCACCATATCCGAAAGAATTTCAAGCGGCGGGGTATCGCAGCTTGAAGTGAAAGCAGAGGGCGAAAGGGATATATTCGGAAATATGCCAAATCTAATCAGAGAAGCTGCCGGTGAAGGAATAGTCCTTT
>UMLQ01061003.1_pt1 | contig 10024 bp, 9 predicted proteins | sample 1966631 | NCBI WGS metagenome assembly UMLQ01 (sample SAMEA4836206, study PRJEB28245) | human gut metagenome | biome: gut microbiome; material: fecal sample | place: Denmark | collected 2008 | reverse complement strand
ACCTGCCGGCAAAAACAACTTCCGGTTCAACACTTTCAGGAAGTTGAGAAAGGACGCCGTAAGCGTTTTCAAAAAATGCTTTATTGTAATTCATATCTCACCTACTGTGTAACTACATTTGTTTTAGAAGTTTTATCTGTAACAATTAAGTTTTCCTTAACTTCTTTTTTCTTAATAGGTTTTGAAACCAGTGCAATCGGCAAGACTTCGTCAAAATTTTTGACGCTGATAAAATCAATCACCTGTTTTACTTCGTCTGAAATTTCATCTAAATCTTTTTTATTATCCTGCGGAATAATTACAGTATCGCAGCCAGCCTTATATGCCGCCATAGACTTTTCTTTCAATCCGCCGATTGCAAGTGCCTTGCCTTTAAGGCTGATTTCACCTGTCATTGCAACATTTGATTTAATTGCTATTCCTGTTAATTCACTTACTATCGCAGTTGTTATTGCCAATCCGGCAGACGGACCGTCTTTTGGAACAGCGGCTTCAGGAGCGTGAATATGTATATCTTTATTTTTATAAAAATCTTCATCTATGCCATATTCACTTGCTTTTGAACGAATGTATGAAACGGCAGTTTTTGCACTTTCTTTCATAACATCACCCAAATTACCCGTAAGTTCTATTTTACCCGTTCCGTCAAGAACAGATACCTCAATAGGAAGCATTGTTCCGCCAACGCTTGTCCACGCAAGGCCATTTACAGTACCAACTTGGTCTTCTTTGCTTACTAAATCATCGCTAAACTTTTTCTTACCTAAATATTCTTCAATATTTTTGTCTGTTACCTTAAATGATTTCGCACCGCTTTCAAGGCTGACCGTTGCTTTTCTGCAAAGTGTTGCAATTTGCTTTTCAAGGGTACGCACTCCGGCTTCCCTTGTGTAATTTTCAATCAAAATATTTATTGCATCATCACTTATTTTAAATTCCTTAGAAGTCAATGAATGTTTAATCATTTCCTTTTTAACAAGATGCTTTTTAGCTATATAAAACTTTTCAAGCGCAGTATAAGAATTAAGCTCAATTACTTCCATCCTGTCATAAAGCGGGCCTGCAATTGCCGAAACATCATTTGCGGTGGTAATAAACAGTACCCTGCTCAAATCTAAAGGAAATTCAATATAATGGTCAGCAAAAGAATTATTTTGTTCAGGGTCAAGTGCTTCTAATAATGCAGATGATGGGTCACCCTTAAAATCATTGCCAACTTTATCAATTTCATCAAGCAATATAATTGGGTTCATTACCCCGCTTTTAATAACAGCTTCAACTATTCTGCCCGGCATTGAACCTATGTATGTTTTTCTATGTCCTCTTATTTCCGCTTCATCGTGAATACCGCCTAAAGCAATGCAGACATATTTTCTACCCATACTTTTAGCCAAAGATTTAACAATTGAGGTTTTACCTACACCGGGAGGCCCTGCAAGGCAAAGAATTTGACCGTTAAACTCAGGATTTCTTTTATATACAGCTAATGAATCAACAATTCTTTCCTTAACTTTATCAAGTCCATAATGCTCTTTATCAAGAATTTTTCTTGATTTTTCAAGATTTATTGAATCTTTTGTATATTTTCCAAAAGGAATTTCAAGGCATTTATCAAGATAATTGCGTTCAACCGTACCCTCATGAGAACCTGACGGCATTTTAGCAAGCTTGTCACATTCTTTTAAAAGTTTTTCTTTAATATCATCGCTGCATTTGAGTGCAGAAACTTTGCTTTTGTATTCCTCTGCTTCTTCCAGCGGATTATCGCTTTCGCCAAGTGCTTCGGAAATAACTTTCATTTCCTCACGAAGATAATATTCCCTTTGGCTCTTATCAATTTCATTTTGAACCTTTTCTTGAATTTCACTTTCAATTTCAAGTGCATTGTTTTCTTTCTTAAGATAAACAACAAGCTGGCATATTCTTTCGCTCGGGTCTAATGCCGATAAAACATCCTGTTTTTCGTAATAATCAAGAAAAGTATTTGAGCATACAAAATCTGCAAGTTCACCTGAATTTTTAATTGAAATAACCTTTGCAATAACTTCGTTGCTGATTTTAGGCATCAATGAAGCATATCTTTCAAATTCTCTTTTTATAATTCTTTGATAAGCTTTATCTTCATCTTCCGAAATTTCAAGATTAGAATTATTGTCACCGGCAATTTCAACCATGCCGCCTATATACGGCTTAACCGATGTGAAACTGTAAAGGGTAGCCCTTTCGTCACCTTCTACCACAACTCTCATATTTTCGCTGCCCGGAATTCGCATCATCTGCCTAATTGTGCATATAACGCCAACATCATACATATCGTCAATATTAGGCTCGTCAACCGAAGCGTCCTTTTGGCAAACAAGAAATACCTTTTGGTCATCGTCCATAGCTTTTTGAAGAGCTTTAATACTCTTTTTTCTGCCTACATCAAAATGAAGAACCATTTTAGGAAAAACCACAATTCCTCTAAGCGGAATTATAGGTAATTCTAAAAATAAATTTTCGTTACTTTCGTTCATATATAAAAACCTACTTAGTCTATTATAAATAATTGCATATTATTATATACCAAACGCTAAAAAAAGGCAATATCAAAATATAGAAAAAGAACTTCCATATATATGGAAGTTCCCGTAAAATCAGCCACACACTTTGCACGCTCTCCTGCCTGACGGAGCTTTTTTGCCGCTAGAAACAGAAGTAGAGCGCTTTAAAGTTCTGCAATTTTTGGAAGTATGATAAACTTTGCTGTCATCTACCCAGTAATATTTAGCCGAAGATGATTTTTTCTTCGTAGATTTTTTCTTTGATGTTGCTTTTTTTACACTAATAGGTTCTGAATCACACCACGATGAATAAATAATCTTATCACCGTCATATTTATATGTTCTGACTTTTACAAAATAAGTTGTTTTAGCCTTTAAACCCTTAACTGTTTTAGAACCTTTTGAATTGTCCTTAACTTTAACCCTTTTATCATTTTCAAAGTCATGTTTGGTAGAATACCTTATCTGATAGCCATCAACGCTGTCATATGTTTTATATTTAACTTTAAAACCGCCATCAACTGATGATGTACCGGTAATATATGTTGCTTTTGGTTTATCACCGCCTGCATAAGCAAATGAAAAAGTTGAAAAAGTAAAAGTAACAGCAGCAATTAAAGATAAAATCGCGCTGATTATTCTTCTCATAAAATCACCTCGAAGTCATTTTAGCATAAATAAACAGTATTGTAAATAAAAAAGAATTCCTTTGCAGGAATTCTTTTTATTATGCATTCTTCAAATTACTTGAAGTAAGACGCTTTGGATTTTTATTAGGATTGCGAAGAATAATAGGTTCGTCACCTTTTGTTACAGAATCTTCGGTAATTATAACCTTTTCAATTGTATAATCACTCGGAGCTTTAAACATAAGGTCTTTAAGAACCGATTCAAACACACTTCTTAATCCTCTTGCACCTGTTTTGCGTTCAAGCGTAATATCGGCAATTGCTTTAAGTGCATCCGGCTTAAATTCAAGTTTAACACCATCGAGTTCAAATAATCTTTGATATTGTTTAACAATAGCATTTTTAGGCTCAGTCATAATTCTAACAAGTGCCTTTTTATCAAGATTTTCAAGAACGGTAATAACCGGAACACGGCCGATAAGTTCAGGAATAAGGCCATACTTTACAAGGTCGTGCTGTTCGGCTTTTTTCATAATATCGTCTTTATCAACTTCTTCGCTTTCAATATCAGCACCAAAGCCGAGTGACTTACCGCCAATTCTTTTTTCGATGATTTTTTCAATTCCGTCAAAAGCACCGCCGCAAATAAACAAAATATTAGTTGTATCAATTTGAATAAATTCCTGTTGTGGATGCTTTCTTCCGCCTGACGGAGGCACATTTGAAACAGTTCCTTCCAAAATTTTCAAAAGAGCCTGTTGTACACCTTCACCGCTAACATCACGAGTTATTGACCTATTTTCACTCTTTCTCGAAATTTTATCAATTTCGTCAACATAAATTATGCCGCGTTCTGCTTTTTCAATATCAAAATCTGCAGCTTGAATGAGCCTGAGCAAAATATTTTCTACATCTTCGCCAACATATCCGGCTTCTGTCAAAGTAGTGGCATCAGCTATTGCAAATGGAACATCAAGTATTTTTGCAAGTGTTTGCGCAAGCATAGTTTTGCCGACACCCGTAGGGCCTAAAAGCATAACATTACTCTTCTGCAATTCAACATTGCCGCGAGTATTTGAATATATTCTTTTATAATGATTATAAACTGCTACCGACAATGCAATTTTAGCATCATCTTGGCCGATAACATATTCATCAAGCTTTGCCTTGATTTCTTCCGGTTTGGGAAGAAGCTTGCTTTCAGGTTGGCTTACAGGATTAGGGTTATTTAGTGATGATGTTTGGTCAATCAAATCATAGCAAAGATTGATACATTCATCACAAATAAAAACACCGGGGCCCTCGATAAGCTTATGAACCAATGTTTCCGGCTTGCCGCAAAACGAACATCTTGCAACAGCGTTTTTTGAATCATCATGTGCCATAAAAACACCTCATCAATTATCTTTTATCAATTACCTTATCAACAAGACCAAATTCAAGAGCTTCCTGAGCTGTGAGCCAATTATCTCTATCAGTAGCTTGAGTCAATTCTTCAATAGTTCTACCGCAATTTTCAGCCATGATAGAATTAAGTTTTTTCTTTGTCTGTAAAATATGATTAGCGGCAATTTCAATTTCAGTTGCTTGACCTTCGGTTCTGCCAAGAGGTTGATGAATCATAACTTCAGCATTAGGAAGGCAAATTCTTTTACCTTTAGCACCGCTTGAAAGAAGAAAAGCACCCATAGATGCAGCCATACCCATACAAATTGTAGATACATCACATTTAATGTACTGCATTGTATCATAAATAGCCATACCGTCAGTTACAGAACCACCCGGGCTATTGATATATAAGCTAATATCTTTATCCTTATCTTGACCTTCTAAGAAAAGAAGCTGTGCAACGACAAGTGAAGCTGTGGTCGAATTTACTTCGTCAGATAAAACAATAATTCTGTCATTTAAAAGACGAGAATAAATATCCATTGAGCGCTCGCCGGCACTTGTTTGTTCAAGAACATATGGTACTAATGCCATAATAACCATTACCTTTCTGCTACTTTACATAATAATCCTGCCCGATGTAGCTAACGGGCAGGAAATAAAAATAAAATATTATTCTTTAACAGCTGAATCAACAATAAGGTCAATTGCCTTTTTTGTTTTAACATCAGAAGCAAGCTGGTCGGTAGGAATTGCATTCTTGATTTGGTCAGCTTCCATCTGGTACTGTTCAGCAAGCTTTGCAATTTCAGCATCAATTTCTTCTTCTGTTGCTTCAAGCTTTTCAGCTTCAACAATTGCTTCAAGAGCAATAGATGCCTTAACCTGCTTTTGAGCACCGTCCTTAAATGTGTCCTTAAATGCATCCTTATCCTGACCGAGATACTTAAGATATGTATCAAGGTCAATGCCCTGCATTTGAAGTCTGTAAGCGTAATCCTGAACCATTTCATCTACACGCTTGTCAAACATACACTGCGGAACTTCACATTCCATATTATCAATAACCTGCTCAATAAGCTGATTTTCAAAATCATTCTTTGCTTCTTCAGCTTTTCTTTCGTTCATTTGCTTTTTAATATCAGCCTTAAGTTCATCAAGGGTATCGAATTCTGAAACATCCTTTGCAAATTCATCATCAAGTTCAGGAAGTTCTTTTGACTTGATTTCATGAATTTTGCATTTAAATACTGCTTCTTTGCCTGCAAGTTCTTGAGCATAATCTTCAGGGAATGTTACATTAACATCAAATTCTTCTTCAGCCTTGTGGCCTGCAACCTGATCTTCAAAGCCAGGAATAAATGAACCTGAACCGAGTTCAAGAGGATAATTTTCGCCCTTGCCGCCTTCAAATGCAACACCGTCAACAAAACCTTCAAAATCAATTTCAGCTGTATCACCCATTTCAGCAGCCCTGTCTTCAACAGAAACAAGGCGTGAATTACGATCACGCATATTTTCGATTTCTTTGTCAACATCTTCATCTGTTGCTTCGCTTGGAAGCATTGTAGCTTTAAGGCCTTTATAGTCACCGAGTTTAACCTCAGGATAAACTGTAACTTTCATTTTCATTTCAACGCCTTCGCTCTTGCTCATAACAGGAACATCAAGGTCAAACGGAGTATCAACAGTTCTAAGACCTGCTTCTTCAATTGCAGCTGTAACAGCTTGCGGATATACGATTTCAAGAGCTTCTTCATAAAATGCGCCCTCACCGTAAACCTTTTCAATCATACCCTGTGTAGCCTTACCCTTACGGAAGCCAGGAATTTGGATTGACTTTCTCTGCTTCATATATGCAGATTTGCAAGCATCTGTAAACACCTCAGGAGTTACAGTAACTTCGATTTCATAAACATTTGTATCTACTTTATTAGATGATTTAAGTGCCATGATAATGACCTCCTATCAATAAAAATTCTAATCACCGAAGTGGCATTATAACATATAATTCAAACAATATCAAGTTTTTATATTCATTTAATGTTAAACATATTGTTAATAATTTACAAAATTAAAATTTTTTTATCAAAAGCGGCATAAAATTAAGCCTATCTGCAGAAATAAGTTTGAAATCTATTCCGTCATAATTATCATCAAATGCATATTTCGCAGCCACACCGTGAATATGCCCGTAATAACATTTTTTTATACCTTTTTCTTTGAGCAGGCTTACAATTTCTTCGCAACATTGATTTTCATATACCGGCGGGGAATGAAGAAAAACTATTTTTTCACAATTTAATGCGCTTTCAATAGAAGCCTTAATTCGCATAACTTCCCTGTTTAAAACTTTTTCGTTTTGCTCCTCATCACTGTCAAAAAACCAACCGCGGCTGCCGCAAACTGAAAAATCATCAAAATCAAACGCATTATTATGTAAAATTGAAATAGTATTAAAATTGTTTTCTTCAATAAATTTATTCATTTTACTCATTGTATTCCACCAATAATCGTGGTTACCTTTGAGTATTATTTTTTTACCGTTAAGTTGATTTATATAGTCAAAATCAGCTTTCAATTCATCAAAATTCATTGCCCAGCTAATGTCTCCGGCAATAACAACATAATCTTTGTCGTCAATGATTTTGTTCCAATTTTCTTTAAGTCTGTCTGTATAGTTAAGCCAACCCTCAAAATCATCCATAGGCTTATTTGAAGCAAATGATAAGTGAGTATCAGCAATTGCAAAAAGTGACATAAATAATAGCCTTTCTAAATTAAAAGGTAATTTTTGTTAAAAATCATTTGAATAAAAAAATCATATTTTCAAATAATAATAACCGAAGGGAGTGAAAAAGTAATGATGGATAAGGAAATTAAAGGTATTTCATGTGATGTAAAAAACTGCAAATATCATGATAAAGCAAACAACTGCATGGCAGGTCACATCAATGTAGGCAACAGCAGTGCAACAAGTGCAACTGACACAAAATGCGAAACATTTGAATGCAACGACGGTTGCGGCTGTCGCTAAATAAACCTATTGTCAAAATAACGGCTCTGTAATTCAGAGCCGTTATTCATTATAACAAATTATAAATTAAGAAGTTTAAATACCATTTGGCTCATATCTTCTTTATTGCAAACATCACTGAAGCGAACTTCTTTATCCTTAAGAGATGCAAGAGGTTTCGGAACATCGGCACCTGTTACATTATGAAGTTCATCAACCATTTCAAATTCATTAAGTTCAGGTGCTTTACCTGCAAGTACTGCATTAAGCACACTTGCTGAAAACTTATAAGGTGAAGCAGTTGAATCAATAACAGTAGGAATATCATCGCCTGTTGCTTTTACATATTCATCATATACTTTAACTGCAACAGCTGTGTGTGTATCGCAAAGGTAATGATATTTATCAAAATGATATTTGATTGTATCATCAACATTTTCTTCTGCTGTGTATCCTGCGTCAAATTCCTTTTGAATTTTAGCAATAAGTTCATTTGGAACTGTATATTTTCCGTCTTTTGAAAGCTTATTCATTAAATCCACAATAAGCTTATCATCACCGTCACTCATATGATAAAGAAGTCTTTCAAGGTTAGATGAAATAAGAATATCCATTGACGGTGAAGTAGTAGTGTAGAACTTTCTGTTTTTATCATATGTACCTGTTTTTAAGAAATCAGTAAGTACATTATTTGAATTTGAAGCACAAACAAGAGTTTTGATAGGAAGTCCCATTTTTTTAGCATAATATCCGGCAAGAATATTACCGAAGTTACCGGTCGGAACTACAATATTGATTTCATCCCCTGCTTTAATCTTATTCATATTGATAAGATCACAGTAGGTTGAAAAATAGTACACAATTTGAGGAACAAGTCTGCCCCAGTTAATAGAGTTTGCAGAAGAGAACATCATATTCTTCTTTGCAAGTTCTTTTTTTATATCGTTGTTTGTAAAAATAGATTTTACAGCACTTTGTGCATCATCAAAATTACCGTTGATAGCACATACGGCAACATTTTCACCCTCTTGAGTAGTCATTTGAAGCTTTTGCATAGGTGAAACACCGTCAACTGGGTAAAATACCAAAATCTTTGTATTATCAACATTCTTGAAACCTTCAAGAGCAGCCTTACCTGTATCGCCTGATGTAGCAACAAGAATTACAATGGTTTTTCCGTCAGCAGTTTTTTTAGCTGATACAGTCATAAGATAAGGCAAAAGCTGAAGTGCCATATCCTTAAATGCACAGGTAGGACCGTGCCAAAGTTCAAGAATATTCTTATTTCCGTCAACATTAACGGTAGGAGCGATTTGAGGAGAAGAAAACTTTTGAGCAGCATATGCACCGCTTACGCAGTAATCAAGCTCTTCTTCAGTAAAATCAGTTAAATATTCTTTAAGAACGGTTTTAGCCCTGTCAATATAATTCATAGATGCCATTGAAGCAATCTTTTCAATATCAAAATGCGGAAGTTCAACCGGAACAAAAAGCCCGCCTTCTTCACTTATACCCTGAGCAATAGCCTGTGCGGCTGATACTCTGATTGAATTATCTCTTGTAGATGTATAAAGCATAATAATTTTCCTTTCACCTTAAAATTGAGGTTTATAATATTTTATACTAAGTCAAACGCATTTTCAAGATGTTTTATTGATTTTATTTTATTATTATCGGTATAAATTTCAATAACATCAAATCTCGGCTGTAAATTTGTTTTATTTTGCATTAAAAACATTTTAGCACAGGCAATAATTTTCTGCTGTTTTGAATATGTCACAAATTCCCTGGGTAATGCAATTGATTTAACGTCCCTTTGCTTAACTTCAACAAAGCATATATATTTTCTGTTTTTAACAATTAAATCAACTTCACCAAAACGGGTGGTATAATTTGTGTCAACAAGTTTATATCTGTGCTTTCTCAAATAATTAGCAGCTTCAATTTCCCAAATTTTACCTTTACTGTTCATTTTTCTTTTCCAAATATTTTTTCAAAAATGTTTTTCTGTGAACTTCGCTTATACCGTATTTATCGAGCATTTCGTAATGAAGTTTAGTTCCGTAACCTTTATGTTTTTCAAACTGATATTGCGGATACTTTTCGGCAAGTTTGAGCATATATCTATCCCTGCTTACTTTTGCAATAATTGATGCGGCGGCAATATTTGCGCTTGTAGCGTCGCCTTTTACAATATCCCATTGCTCAATATCAAGCCCGGGCTTTTTATTTCCGTCAATAAGTGCAATATCAGGCTTGACGGACAAACCGTCAACAGCTCTTCTCATTGCAAGAAAAGTTGCCTGCAAGATATTTATTTTATCAATTTCTTCAACACTTGCCGTTCCTACACTGTAACATACACATTCATCAACTATTTTATCAAAAAGTAAATCCCTCTTTTTTTCAGAAAGTTTTTTTGAGTCATTGACACCATCAACTATATA
>UMLQ01004356.1_pt1 | contig 10024 bp, 21 predicted proteins | sample 1966631 | NCBI WGS metagenome assembly UMLQ01 (sample SAMEA4836206, study PRJEB28245) | human gut metagenome | biome: gut microbiome; material: fecal sample | place: Denmark | collected 2008 | reverse complement strand
TATCAACAAAATTCAACTTCCTGCCAACAAAATTCAATAGATACCTACCAACAAAATTCAATAGATAAGCGTTTTAAAACAGTGTTCTGTAGATCATTTCCACAAAATTCAATATGATAAGGGTTTAAAACAGCATTATATAGGTTCCTTCCAACAGATTAAGGGTTGAGGACTGCATTATGTGAGTAATTTTTTTTAAGCGGGATGTTTAACAATTAAAATATGGATGGTATGAACGTATATGACTTTGCGCCTGACTTAGATTTGAGTAAGGAGGTAGAAGGTTCTATTTTCGGGGTAAAAGGAATAGAAGGCAGTGATGGAATAGTATATGCTAAGGTAGTTAGCTGTGTAGACGTTAAGGATTCCAGTTGTGATAGGTGTATTTTTTATGATTGTTATAAGGATAAATGTTTATTATCGCGTAGTGATAGTTGTATAGATGGAGATTGGATTTGTAGGTACGAACAGGCTGCCATAGAGGGGGAGTAGGCGGCGCCTTGGGCTAAGGCCTGCGGTTGTAGGTGGAACGTAGGTCGGAGCAGAGCCGGAACAGTTTATTGTGGAACTAAAAAAAAATAAAAAGGAGGAGATAGCGATATGAAAAAGGCATTTAAGATATTTTCTATTATGTTTGTCATAGAAATAGTGCTGATAGCTATTTTAGATGCTATGGCGTAAGTGAGAAAAATTTCTTCATTAATTTTCTTATGCTTTAGACAGAATGCTCCCATCTGCGAAGATCGGAGCATTTGCTTTATGGGATTCATGGTGCGGTAGGTCGGTTCGATTCCGGCGATCTCACACAACATTAAAAACAAAGGAGGAAAGAAAATGAAAGATGGTATTACATTACATCCAGAACACGGATTGAATCCGTCTATAGAAGTCTGCATGATATGTGGCGAAGAGATGGGGATTGCTTTATTAGGGAATAACATCAAAGGGCAGGCGCCGCATCATATATGCACGGGAGAAATATGTGACAATTGCAAAAAGATAATAGATGACGGAGGTTGTTTTATTATCGAAGTTGAGGATGGATCAGATCAAAAGAATCCGTATCGTACAGGGAGATATTGCGCGATAAAGAAAGAAGCAGCAAAGAAAATACTTGGACAGGAGCATAGTATTGTGTACATGGAAAAGTCTGCGTACAGTCAAATAATACCACAAAAATAAAGAAAGATATGTTTACAAAAGAAGAGCGATTATTCATATGGAAAAAGGTATATGAGATGATTGATAGGTTAGAGGATGGGGAATACATATGTGTTGCGTTAAGAAATGTAGTGTTTATGTATTTCAAAACACATAAAAATATCTATGAGTTTCGTTCAGACGAAATGGTGAGAATATATTTCCCGGAATTGGAGGAGAAGATAAGTATGGGCACAGAACCAGAGGAAACAAGAACGTTTTATGGGTGGTTTGGTTGTCTTAGTCCAGAAACGAAGGAGGTAAGGCTGAATATTGTGAAAGATATTATAAAAGAATTAGAATAGTATTTTTGTTAATCTATTTTATTCATCAAATTAAGTTTTGGGTTTTGGCATGTCGGTTCGTGAGGATAGGCATGCCTATTTCTGCATCATAGAGGGGATGACGCGGCGTGCCGGTGCGTATGTGCCGGTCCTGGTTCGATTCTGGGCATCTCACAAACAATAAAACATAATTATATGGAAGTAATAACATTCGGTCCGAACATGGATTTGTCTTCTAAAAAAACAGGAGATGTATTTAGATTAAAATTGTATGGTATAGAGTATGATGTCAAAGTAGTTGGTGACGACGAAGATCCTCTTATGTTCTGCAAAGATTGTATATTTTTTAACAACTCCGAACGGTGTTCACTCTCAGAATCGCAAGACTGGTGCTTAAAAAAGCAAGTTGTTTACTGTAAAATAAGACATGATGGGGGAATTTAATGCGAAAGACGCCAATTTCTTATGGCGTCAAATTGGTAGGATTGATGGGGTGATAGAAACTCTGAACCGTACCGAAGGAGAGATGCCGGAAATTATAGCTGGAGTGCTAAAAAGAATAAGAGACGATATAGATAAGTTTGTAGATAATAAAACGAAAGATTATGAGAATATATAAAAATGATATTATAAAGGCGTCAGCAATAAGCACCGGCGCCGACAGAGGTGCGTTGCTGTGTTCGATAACAGATTCAGGATTCACGTCTATAGCGGGCGTAATATCGGCTGTTAAAGATAAGTTACCAGGCAAAGATCATAAGAAGATGATTTTTGAAATACGGAATGATGGAAGAAACGAATATGGCAGATATAATAATTGTGGAGGGAAAATATGAAATACAGAGGTCTGTTGCTCCCTATGATATTAGCTGCAATGTGCGGAGATGATGCCTTTGTGCTAAATACTAAAAGGGGAAAAGGAATGCAATCTACATATAGAAGAGAAAAGATTGTCAGAACAGAAACAGGAATGGGCGAATAAGGTGGGCGAACGCCTTTATGAATATGGTGTGAATAACATAAAGGTAATATCGGTAGGACATCCAAAAGAATACAATTATGGTACTGATTGGATGAATGTAGGGGTAGAGTTTTGTGATAAATGGAGGCAAAAGATGTTATCTAACATTGGTAAGATTGTTAATGATGATAAATGCAAGAAGTATGCGGAGGCTAATTACCGGTCGGTATCAGGATACATCTTTTTAGGGCCTGAAGATTTAAAGGAATTTGAAAAGAAAATAATAGAAAGAAAGTCAGATTCGGGATATGATGTAACAATATTATTAAATATGTATCTAACTTTGGCTTTTGTAAAAGAATTTGGATTTAAAGCCGGAGAAGCATGGAGTGAAATAACAGAATATGCTTACGGATGTTTGTCGTATTCCGATTTTGCAACAACGGAAACGCTTATACCGGAAGGTTCGGAGTATTTATTCAATGATGTGCATACAGCAGAAGCCGACGAATTATATCATCATGTCCTGGATAAATACGGATGGGCGTGGCGTGATCCGAAATATAAGTCAGAAACAGAATTATGCGCGATGCTAAAGTAGGCAAAAGAAAAAGGCTTGACCATTGAAGAGTTAAGTATTTAATTGTTAAACATAAGGCAGTAGTGGTGCGTGAGTATAGGTGCTGCCGTTAAAATATTTTATAAGATGAAAAAAGAAGAGATTCAAACTATTTTATACACAATCAAAGAAGGAGACAGTATTAAAATCAAAGTACAAGACAAAAGTGAAGAGATAAGACTGCGGGATCATGTAAGAAGAGTACAGAAATACGGATACAGGTTTTGTTTGTCTCATTTACATGATGGAATTTTCTATCTGGAGAAGTTGAAAGAAGGGGATAAGGATAAATACTATAGAGTAATAAACAGAGGAAATGGAAAGACCGGAGTATAATAAGCTACGCAAAATGGCTAAGACTACTCCAGGTCTGATAGTGGACGAGGTGCAAAACATGATGCGTGTATCGCTATACGATAATGGGGAACTTAAGAAGGTGGTAGTAGTAATGAAATGCGATTCTTTTTTACAGTCAAAAAGTAACATAGAAAAGATAATGTTATTATCATCTTCTATAGAAGATAGAAAAAACAAAGAAAAAAATAAAACAAAATCAGAAAATGAACAGAATAACAAAAATAAGAGAAGAAATAGGAGGAAAACAGGTTGATTTGACCTTTTACGGGCGCTTTTGCAGCCTTATCGAAGGTGATAGGAAGATAATACTAAGGGCAATAAAAAACGGTCGTAAAAAAGGCGTAATCGGGGCCATTCAGCCTGGGAGACATGACAGAATTTGGACCACATGGTCTATTGCTTTTGATGATCTGAGGGTAGGGGATACGGTAGAGTTCAGTACATCTGGAAAATACAATCCCGGATTTCATGCTACGGAAAAGTATGTAGGGTGTGTAGAATGGATAAAAGGGTCGGAATGTGCGATAAAAACCGGTAAGGGAATAGCAGTAGTATTAATTAAACACATAGAAAGGGTGGTAAAATGATGGGGTTGAGAGAATTTGTAGAACTTTTTGACAAGAATGAAGTAAAGAATTTGTTTAATGCATTGTCTTCATGTATAGAATACGTAAGGATAGATTTGCATGTATTTAATATAGGTGCCTATGTTACGTGCCTGTACAGTAATGATCTTGAATCGCTTTCACAGACAGAAGGTTGTAATGTGAATATGATAATAGAGGTACCACACTTATTCGAAGCATTCATGGAATACGCTTCACCGGAAATGAAGTTGTATTACGAAAAACTAACAGAGACAGTATAATATGAAAGAGGAAGTAGAACGGATAAAGAAGTTGGTTGGCATAGATCATAATAGATGGGAGCAGCCTTGTACATGTGATAAATGCAAGAACATGTGTGAGGTTCCTTGTATTGGTACGCCAAAAGACATAGAAGCTATCATAGATGCCGGATACGCTGACAGGCTAAAAGAAACAATGTGGATGGTAGGGTATCTTGCAGTGAAAGAAAAACCAATAGCGATGATCCAGCCAACAGTGAAAGACGGGTGGTGCGCATTCCGCCAGCCGGACGGTCTCTGCGAGCTGCATGACCGAGGACTAAAGCCGACCGAAGGAGTTCTGGCTTCTTGTAAGGTGGTTGAAGAAGACGATATTCCGACATACGAGACATCCGTACTTAGAGCAGTAGCTCATGAGTGGGTTAAGGTAGAGAACTTCACAACTATAATGAGGGTCGTTTTTAAATTTTTGCATGAAAATGAACGTAGAAAATGAATTAGATAAAGTAGTTAAGATCCTAAAAGAAAAAGGATTTGTGGTATATAGAAAGGGAGGAAAGGAACCGGGTGTATTTTACGCCAAAGAAGGTGATAAACGAATAGGATTCGTTTATCCCAACAACGGATATATATACGACAGGATAAAAATGTGGTCTTTTTCAAGGGTGTATAAACCGCATAAGAAAACCGGGTCTTCGTGCTTAATGTGTGTCAGCGACGAATTTACTATAGAGAGTGCGATTAAGAGCATAGAGGATAGACTGTGGGTAAATTATATAAAAGACGGTAACGGAGAACGACCAGAAGAATATAAAAATATAAGAGAATTTGTTGGTAGCTTCACTAAATTCTACAGCTCTGTAGAATTAGTTGAGGTTAAGTAGTTTCCATGCGAGTTAGTTGCCGGCACTGGTCTGTGAAGATAGGTGTCGTTTTTTTTTTTATTCAAGAAAGGAGAACAAAGATGGAGAAAAGAGACAGGGAGATGCCTTACGAGGTAGTCATACAGGAAAGAAAAAGAGTGGATTTATACGGTAACGTAGTGTATTATATCTACTGGTTTGATAAATATGGGAACGATATTACAAACGAATGGAAATTCTGGAGCAAGGGTCCGAAAAAGAAAAATGATTTCTGGAACCCATTTCTGGGTGTCGAGAAATCATCTTCAAAGATATGTAGATTGCGAATCTTTCAGATATAACACGAAACATCTATCGGAATCTGAAAGATTCGATGTATTTTTGCAGAATACCAAACGACGATTAAGGTATTCACAAATTAATTAATGCAATGGAAAAAAATAGATAATAAAATCAAGTACGAAGGAGAATTAGACCTCAATGGTTTAAAAATTCCTTGTTACGTTTTGGAGGATGGTAGAAGAGTCCTATCTACTACCGGAATGCAAAACGTTTTAGGACTTGACGATCCTAATGATAGATCGGGTACAAAATTAGTAAAAATACTATCCTCAAAAGCTATAAGCGACTGTATTCCAAATGGTTATTTATCGGTAAAAGATAAGTCATTTCCTTGTTTTAAAGGAAATAGAAGAATAATGGCTTATGAAGCTACAATATTACCTGATATTTGCGAAATCATGCTTAATGCCAGAGATTGTGCATTAAGCAAAAAAACATCTTTAGGTGTCAATCAACAAACAGTCATAAATAGATGTGATATAATTGTTAGAGCACTCGCGAAAGTTGGTATCATAGCATTAGTGGATGAAGCCACAGGGTATCAAGAAGACAAAAATAGGGCGAAAGACGAACTACAGAAATTCCTAAATCAATTCCTTACAGAGGAAGCAAGTAAATGGGTGAAAACATTTAATGATAGCTTTTTTGAAATGATTTACAAGATGAGGGGATGGGATTGGGAAAATATACATAAGAGGCCCGCCGTTGTTGGTCAGTGGATCAATGATATTGTTTATAAAAGACTTGGACCGGGAGTTCTTGAAGAACTTAAAATAAGAAACCCTAAAAACGAGAAAGGGTATAAACCTAAAAAAGATCATCAATTCTTATCAGAGGATCTTGGAAAGCCTAAATTAAAAGAACATTTAGCTGCAATAGAGGCATTGGGAAGGGCTTCAGACTACGATTGGGATAAGTTCAAAGAAATGTTAGATAAGGCTTTACCAGTACAAGATAAGTTGTATGACGAGATAATGAGGGGAGAATGTGGAGATCCAAACATAGAAGAAGATATGAAGAGAATAGCCAAAGGTATATTTAGCTATAATCCCAAAACAGATCCTAACGACCCTCTTTTTGATAAAACCACCTCTAAAAAAGGTGGTAACGAAAAAGAATTTTAACCATATAAAACAGAAGCCGGATATACGTTAATCATTATCCGGCTTCTGTTTTATATAGATGGTGTAAAGTTGTATATAATAACCTTAAATTTAATGGCCCATTATATGGACGAACTAAACAAAGCATTCACTTATGTTTCGGCATCTCCCCTCTCCTCGACGTGGTATTGGTCCAGTACTGAGAGCAGCCAGGCCGTCGCGTGGTACGTGGTCTTCTCCAGTGGCCTCACGGGAACTGGCAACAAGCACATCGGAGACATGGTTCGGACGGTAATTGATTTTTAAAAGGATTACAATGATAACATCAAGGTGATTATACACCAATTTACGCAAAAAAGCGTAAAACAATATACATTTGTATGAAACTTCATACTGGGTATCACCAATACCCTCTACCGGTTGCTCGAAAGTGAGATCACCGGATTCTTTTACTAAACAAAACGTTTTTGATTTTACTTACCCAACGAATATTTTTTTAGGGTAAAACCTTATATCAAAGACCTCTTTTACCCAACCGTCTTGTCCGAAACAAGGGACTATATGATTCGATTGAGTAAAACAAAGTTAGAGAAGAAAAATATGAAATTAAATAACATCCGTATGTTTTATAACATAGCCAGTATAAAATGATATATAAAGTAAAAATAAAAGACAATACAAAAACTCCTTTTGAATATGCTTCTGACATAGAAGCGTTTGAAAATGGCAGAGAATTTATTTTCAAGCCAGGAGTGAATGTAATTATAGGTAAAAACGGTAGTGGAAAATCAACTTTGCTTAACATCATATCAATGTATGCGTTATGTGAGAAATCCATGTGTTCTGAAATACCGATCGAGGCACTGGATTTTCCACCTATATTTGATGATGATGATGACAAGGTTCTTGATGGGATTGACATATCATCCGATTATGCAGGGAAAGTATTCCGTTTATTGCCATCGGCGGAGATGAATCGAGATAGTGTATTGAAAAACATCAGCAATTTAGATTTGTATGTGAATAATATTCAAAGATCTTATGGAGAGAAAGTGGTGTTATCATTGGAATCACTTTTCAATTTAATGTTCGGTCAAAAGGATTATACATTTCCAATACAAGATCTTGTAGAATACAAGAAAAAATCAAATGCGTTTTGGATTAAAAGAATTGATAATCTGTTGAAGTATTATAAAAGAAATCGCATAACATTAACAGAAAGCAGTTTTGAATACACGGTTCTCATGGATGAGCCAGACAGGAATCTTGACATTGACAACATAATGCAAATTTATAATGTATTATCATTCCATAAACCACAAATGCAAATTATAGCCATAATACACAATCCGGCATTGATTTACAAGTTAAGCAAATTAGATTGTGTGAATTTCATAGAGATGACAGAAGGGTATCTTAATAAAACTTGTACATTTGTGTCCAACTAATTAAAAGTGATATAACCCCAAATCCCTAACGGGATTTACATCTACCTCGGAGACCGGAAGGTCTCCGAGGGGATGTATTAAAACATATGAATAGCTTTAAATATATTTAATAGAATATGAGATATGAACTGGAAGAAATACAAAGAGGAAAAACCTCCAGAGGGAGAAGAATGGAGAATCTAACATATCATTCCCTTCATGTGACGATGGATTGATAATCAATCCAGCCGATAAGCATATTAAATAATTTCAAAACTAAAAATATTTAAATTAATTAAACAATAATAAGACATGAAACAAGATATAGAATTTGCTGTTCCTCTTTTTAAAGCTGGTGCAGAATGGCGCATTAACAGCGTGTGGCATTCTATAACAGTAATTCCAGATTGCCACCGTTTTATTGTGTTTCTCCCTAAGAAATCAACAATAGGATCAAAGAATCCAATTATGGGTATCAAGAATCCCATTTGCTTTAGCGATGGGAGTGTGTCAAGTTAAAAGATATCGGCATCGGTTTTAGAACCATAGAAGGTGCAACAGAGGTGGCTAATTTGCTTATTAAATATAATGCATTTAAAATGGAATCAAAGTTTCTGATAGGATCGTATGAGCAGTTTTGGATCATAAATGGAAGTGTTTGCCCAGCCATTACAGGAGAAGCGGGATATAGCAAGGAAGAGTTTGATAAGGTAAACAAGGAAAACAAAGATCCAGAATTGGAAAGTATAAATTCTTTCAATGATACTGTGAAAAAAGCCAATGAAATCAAAGACAGGGTATTGAAATACGTGGACAAGATAAAACAGGAGCGTGCGTACAACATCGACCTTTGCATGACTTTCGAGAGATATATTGAGATAGCAGATAAAGATGCGGAGCGGGCTATGGCTTTCTTGAAAGAAGCCTACCCGTTTAATGAAGAAACAGAAGTCTTTATCAGGAAAAGATACAATATGTCTATCGATGTTGACCCGGAAGAAAATTAATTTATATTAAATCATTTTGTTTCTTATTAAGCAACAAAAGACATATCTTTGTCCGAAAAGTAAGAAACATGAAAGAGGAAGAAGAAAAGATTAAAGAGGCTATGGCTGAAGCCCTGATACATTTAGAAGGTTGCAAATATTTTGTGGTCACGATAGTAAACGAAGAAGAATGTAGGTTTGATATGAGTCAGCGTATGTCTCCTCGTCAACTGGCTTTGGTTATAAAAGGTGTATTATCAAATAATAATATGATGATGATGGATGTACTACAATGGTGCTCAGCCAGGCTTCAAACAGAAATAGAAAAAGGAAAGAAATCTACTAATTAAAATATTAATAACATGAATCGTTGGTTTGAAATTACGGTAAAAGCCGAGATTGATAATATCGAGAACGGCAAAAAAAAGAAAGTAACTGAAAAGTATTTGGTGGATGCCTTGTCTTATACAGAGGCAGAATCAAGATCGTTGGAGATCTTTAAGGATTTGTACAATTCTTTCGAGGTTGTAAAAATTAATCCTATTAAAGTGTCGGAAATCTTCTTCAACGGAGAAGCTGAGTACTGGTATAAGTGTAAGGTGAATTACATTACACTGGATGAAAAGAAAGGTAAAGAAAAGAAAACACCATGCTATATGTATGTCCAGGCCGGCAATCCCAAGGATGCCGAAGCTGTGTTGACTAAAGGCATGCAGGGCACGTTAGGCGACTGGAATTGCGAAGCTATTGCTGAAACGAAGATCATTGACGTATTCAAATATAACCCCAAATAGTATTAACCCAATATAATTCTATTATAAAAGTTTAATACATCTCTTTCAGAGATCGGGTTATTAGCCTAAGTGTTGAAACAAACACTACGTTATTTGAGAATAGATAGTTACCTACGGATGTTTACCCAAGTCTGTAGCTCTAAGGTAAGTGATTAAACAGTTCTGGTATTCAGGAACAGTGTTGCTTACGAAAACCTTAAATAACATTGGCGATGGGTACTTACAGGAGAAATCCTGACTT
>UMLQ01063032.1_pt1 | contig 10054 bp, 9 predicted proteins | sample 1966631 | NCBI WGS metagenome assembly UMLQ01 (sample SAMEA4836206, study PRJEB28245) | human gut metagenome | biome: gut microbiome; material: fecal sample | place: Denmark | collected 2008 | reverse complement strand
GCAGATGCTCTCCCAGCTGAGCTATGCTCCCACATGCCTTTGTCGCTGTATCGAAGTTCTGTCGAATTTCGTTTATCTCTCGGCGACAGATACCATAATACTACATTATGATTAAAATGTCAACACTTTTTTGAAATTTTTTTCATTTTTATGAGTGACATCACGAACATTTGCGACAAGGTCTTTAAAAATCTTTATTCCTTGTTGTTTTTCTCTGCAATCAGCTTTTCAAGGTCATCCTTTGTAAAGACATATTTCTTATTGCAGAAGTGACAGGTTGCAACGGCAACACCCTGCTCATTTACCATAGAACGGATATCATCATCGCTGAGGGTACAAAAATAATTTTCAAGCTTTTCTTTTGAACAACCGCAAACATACTTAACAGGGTTTTCGTCAAGCACTTCAACCTCAAAGCCTTTGAGGGCTGTTTTGCAGATATCGAGAATACTCATACCCTTTGCAAGCATAGTTGTAACGGGTTCAAGCTCTGCAATATTCTTTTCAAGCTTGTCGATAACAGTATCGTCTGCACCCGGAAGAAGCTGAATAAGCAATCCGCCTGCAAGCAAAACCTCGCCGTCCTCTTTGTCAATCAGCACACCCAAGGCACAAACTGTAGGAATCTGCTCGCTTGTTGCGTAGTAGTTTGCAATATCCTCGGCAATTTCACCGCTGACAAGCTCAACCTGACCTATGTACGGATCGCCTGAACCGTAATCACGCATAACATTTAGCATACCTGTTCTGCCGACTGCTTTTGCAACATTGATTTTGCCGTTTTCGTAATATTCCGTCGGGCATTCTGCATTGCCGACATAACCCTTTACATTGCCGCTGCTGTCGCCGACTGCGATAACGGGACCAAGTTCACCGTCACCCATTACACGAAGGTTGACTGACGCGTCTTTCTGTTTGAGCATATCGCCCATAATTGATGTTGCACACAAAAGTCTGCCGAGTGCGGCTGTGGCACTGCGTGAAAGGTGGTGAATCTTCTTTGCGGTAAAAACTATGTCGGAGGCATCAACGCAAGCCGCCATAATCGCACCGTCAGATGTAATACAACGAATTATTTTATCCATATCGGTTATCCTTTCGATTCATTAAACTCTTTGTTGCGTGATTTTTTCATCCTTGCAACATAAATTACCCTCTGTTCATCCGCTTTCGGACTTTCAAATGTAAGGTCGCCGTAAACAGCCTCTACTTCAAAACCTGCATCCGTGAGCATTTTTCTGATTTCATCATCTGTATAGGCTCTTTCCGAAAAGCTTTCGGACGAACGATAATACACACCGTTTTCTTCCTCAAAGAAATCAAGGTCGATTTTCACCTTGTAATCATCTTCGGGAGTGTTTTGCCATACGCAGAAAACGCTGTCGTTTTCATACACAAAGGTATTGTCTGCAAGAACATTTTTATGCTTGTACACCGTGTTGACATCAAAAATAAACAGACCGTCATCGTCCATAAAAAGTCCCACACGGTCAAATGTCTTTGCAACATCTTCAATTTTTGTAAGGTGATTTATGCTGTCAAGCGTACACACACAGGTATTTATTGTACCGTACAAGTCAATGCTTTGCATTTTCTGCCTTAAAAACAGGATATCAAGACCTTCTTCGGAAGCACTCTGCATTGCCTCGCTGAGCATTTCCATACTGTAATCTATCCCGAAAACATCCACACCACGCTTTTTCAAAAGGCGTGTGAGAGTTCCTGTTCCGCAGGCAAGGTCAAGGGTTATACCCATATCATGTCTGAATTTTTCGGCAAGCTCAAGAATATAGCCGCATCTTTTTTCATAGCAGGCATCCTGCATAAGTCCGTCATAAAATCGGGCAAACGACAAATAGCTCGGCATTACTCTTTTTCTCCGTTTTCAATCCTGTCGAGTACAAGAGTGTAGCCATATGTATCGTTATCAAACAACGCTCTTTTTACTCGGCTGATGGTTGCGGTTGACGCACCGGTTTCCTTGACGATTTCTGTATATACCTTTTTCTCGGTAAGCATTTTTGCAACGACAAGGCGCTGTGACATTGCCTTGAGTTCTGCACTTGTGCATAAATCTTCAAAAAAGCGGTAGCAATCTTCTTCGTTTTCAAGCGACAGAATCGCCTTGAACAAATAGTCGGTAGAATCATTTTTAAGTTTAGAATTCAAAACCGTTACCTCCTTATTTCTGCAATAAAGCATTAAGTTTTTATACATTAAAATTTTAACACACAAAAGCACGAAAGTAAAGCGGAATTAAATTTTTTCTTCTTTTTTACAAAAATCAGTTGTAATTTTCCCATACATTTTTATACAAACCTATGTAACCGCAAAACAGTAGTCCGATTGAACAGCTGTTTTGCATATATTGCTAAATGCTTTTCTTTATAGTATCAAGAGCGCCTTTTTCAATGCGGCTGACCTGCGCCTGTGATATTCCTATTTCAGCCGCAACCTCCATCTGAGTTTTGCCGCGAAAAAATCTCATTGAAAGAATCCGTTTTTCTCTGTCGGAAAGATTGGAAATCGCCTCTTTTACCGCAATTTCTTCAAGCCAAGCGGAATCATCGTTTTTGTCACCGATTTGATCCATAACATATATAGTATCGTTTCCGTCCGAAAAAACAGGCTCGTAAAGCGACACGGGATCAACTATCGCCTCAAGCGAAAGCACCACCTGTTCTTTCGGCATCTCCATTATTTTGGCAATTTCTTCTATGGTTGGCTCCCGATTGTTTTTATTGGTCAGCTGTTCCTTTATCTGCATTGCACGGTAGGCTGTATCTCTCATTGAGCGGGATACCCTGACTGCATTGTTATCACGCAAAAACCTCCGTATTTCGCCGATTATCATAGGCACTCCGTAGGTGCTGAACCGTACATCAAGCGTAGGGTCAAAGTTATCAATCGCCTTGATGAGTCCGATAACACCCACCTGAAACAGATCGTCGGGATTTTCGCCTCTGTTTGTAAATCTTTGAATTACGGACAGCACAAGCCTTAAATTCCCGTTAATCATCTTATCCCTCGCCATTTTCTTTTCGGCAGGAGAACCGTTTCTGATTGTGTTAAGCAGCTCACGCTTTTCGCTCTCCTTCAGCAGCTTGAGCTGTGATGTATTTACTCCGCAGATTTCAACTTTTCCGTATTGCAAAGAATTACCCCCGAATCTGAATTTTTATCGGTTTTGTCTTTACAATAATTATTGACGGTTTTGGCTGTTTTATTCTTTTTAAGTTCTTTTAAAAATTTCTCAAACGGTCTTTTAAATTAAAATTGTACATTGACAATGGTACAATTGAATGTTACAATTTAACTGTAGGATTGGCCATATTATACAATTTTCTATACAAAAAAAGGAGGACGGCTATGTTCACAATTGATTTCACAAGCCGTGTGCCGATTTATGAACAGATTTGCAACAATATAATCAAGCTTGCGTCGGCAGGCGTGTTCAAATCGGGTGACAGGCTGCCGCCTGTACGAACGGTGGCACAGGAAATCGGTGTAAACCCAAACACGGTTGCAAAGGCATATCGTGTTCTTGAAACAGAGGGCTACATCTATTCAACTGTTGGACGGGGAACATTTTTGACAGACAAGTTGACAAAAAACGCAGCTTTCCAAGAAATGGCTCTCAAAACATTCCGTGATGCCGTAAAGAATGCAGAGCTGTACAGCGTTCCCCGTGAACAGCTCATAGAAATCATCAATTCTGTATACGAAGGAGGCAGAGAGAATGATTGAAGTTAATCACATAACCAAAAAATTCGGCAAAGTGACTGCCGTTGACGATTTCACGCTTACCGTAAACAGAGGCTCTGTTCTCGGCATTGTCGGAAGCAACGGCGGCGGAAAATCAACACTTCTGCGAATTATGTCGGGTGTGTTTGACCCCGATAAGGGCGAGGTGAATATTAACGGAATAAACATTCTTGACAATCCGTCAGTAAAGGGAGAATGTTTTTTCATTCCCGATTACCCCTATTTTTCAAACAGCTCAACTCTTGAAAACACTGCATTCCTTTTTCGAAGTCTTTATCCAAACTGGAACGAGAACGCTTTCAAACAGTTTTGCTCGGTGTTTCCGATTGATCCTGATGCAAGGATAATTGATATGTCAAAGGGTATGCAAAGACAGGCGGCTTTGATATTGGCGCTTTCAACCTGTCCGAGATATCTGCTGCTTGATGAAATTTTTGACGGACTTGACCCTGTTGTACGCAAGCTTGTAAAAAAAATAATCATTGACAATGTTTCCGCAAATGATATGACAGTTGTCGTTGCGTCACACAATTTGCGTGAGCTTGAAGAATTATGTGACAGAATTTGTCTTATGCACAAGGGCAAGCTTTTGCTTGAGAGGGAAATTGACGAAATTAAACTCGGGCTTCGTAAGGTTCAGGTTGCATTCACCGAAGTTCCCGATAATTCATTCTTCAACGAAATCAATGTTATAAACACATGGAGAAACGGAAATATATTTAATCTTACAATCAAAGGAACAGAGGAAGAGTTTATGCCCAAATTGCAGGAGCTTAATCCGATTTATATCTCAGCTGTTCCGATGACCTTGGAAGAAATTTTTATATGTGAAATGGGGGTTGCAGGTTATGACACAGAAAACATCCTTTAAAAGCAGACTGAAGCAAATGCTGTCGTTCTTCCTCAGCGACCTTAAGTCCTGCAATACATTTCTCATTGTATTCGGTATTATTTCGGCTGTTGCAATTACAGTATGCTTTACAATCTGCGTTGTACTCGGAAACGATTCATCTTTTTCAATGATGCTTTCTGCGTTGAGCATTACAGGCATTGCAAACAGCGGTATCGGAGAAATTGAACTTTTTCAATACTCCTCGGCATCGCTCGTCTATCTCATTTCAATAGTATTTACAATCATCTACACGGTGCGAATTTATTCGTATCTGCACAATAAACGCAAGGCGGATTTGTACGGTTCACTGCCGATTGGAAGAGCAACACTTTTTATTGCAAAATCCGTATCGGCTTACCTTATGTCGATTATCCCTGCAATTTTCTTTCTCAGCTTAATATCCATTATATCGGTTTGTTCGGGACATTCGGTTGTTTCGGAAGTGACAAAATTATTCCCCGAAATATGTATGGGTACACTCGCGTCAATCGCATTTTTCGGTCTTATTGCAATTTGTTGCGGAACAATGCTCAACTCCGTGCTTATGTTCATTGCGGTTTGCGTAGCTTATCCGCTTTCCGCAATCTTCATCAAAGGTACTGTTGTGGGTTGTTTTGACGGATTTTATGTTGGCATTTTCAAAGACAGCGTCATTATGAATGCACTCAATCCGCTCGCGGCGTATGACGGAATCAATGTTATTTACTGGCTGATTTTCTCGGTTGTATGTATTGCCCTCGGCGCTTTTCTTGCAAAGAAAAGAAAGGCGGAAAGAGCTCAGTCGGCATTTGCATTCCACCTTCCGTGCTACATAATCAAGGTGCTTGTTTCATTCCTTGCTGGTATGTTCCTCGGTGTTCTTTTCGGTTCAATGAATGTTTTCGGCGGATATGCGGGTTTTGTTTTCGGATTTATTCTTGCAAGCGTTCCCGTTTACATAATCGTTCATCTTATTTTGTACAGAGGCTTTTCAAAGCTTATCAAAACTTCGATTCCGCTCGGTGCGTTAATTATTGTAAGCTGCGTCGGTGTTGCTCTCTGCTGTTTTGACGCATTCGGCTACAACAGCTATGTGCCGAAAACTCAGGATATCAAGAGTGCCGGTTTCTATGACGCAAATTCAAACTATCAGTCAAAAGGCAGTGCTGTCGGCAAAAATCTTAAAGATATGGCTGATGATATTACAGACAAAGACACAATCACTTTTATCACCAACTCACATTCAAATCTTATCAACAAGCGTGACTATTCAATTCAGAACAAGTTCAAGAACACATGGGTTTCAATGTTTACGGACAACTTTCTGTTTTTTAGCAAAGAGCTTTCGCAGCCATACTGCGGATATGCATACAAGCTCAATGACGGTCGCATTATTACAAGGGCATACAACAGATTCAACGCATTTTATAATTCAGATACCCTATACGATGACGACAACACGGATATAATAAATTCAAAGAGTTATATCAAAACCTACAGTCCTATTGCAAAGGCGGAATACGCTGATTTAAGTGAATTTGCAGTTTTTGGATTTAACCGCAAGGATACGGAGAAAAAGCACGCTGACTTGGTTGTAAACCGCATTGCTTCAGGCTATTACGGTGATGACAGCCAGTCAGTTGCACTCACAGGCCCCGGCGAGACATACAAACGCATCAAGGATGCTTTTCTTAAAGATATTGACAACTGCAGTGATGAAGAATTTAAAAAAGTTGTCGGATACAGTAACACATTCTACGGTTCAGCCGACCCTGATTATTCAGATTACAGTACACTCGTTGAATCCATTCCCGATGTTGTATGTGTAATACAGCTTGCAACAGGCGCACCCTACAATATTTACATTTCAGACCTGTCATCCTATTACAAATCTGCAGATTCCGACACTGCTTACACAACCGCATCCTACGTTATTCCGAAAAGCTTTACAAAGACAATTGAGGTTTTGCAGGATCTCGGTATGCTCGACAAAAATATGTATGTCAAGGCAAACGATGATTATAACGGAACAAGTATAATCACATATGACGATTATTATGATGATTCTGATTACTCAGACAGCGTATCGGGCATTGACGACAGCGAATATTGATACAGGCACTACACCACAAGAAAGCAGGATTTTAAATGGAACTTTACAACGGACGACCAACCGACTTAACAGGCAGAGAAGACCGTGAAATCAGAGTATATGACCTTCTCGACAGCCTTGGAATTGAATATCAGCGAACCGACCACGGACACGCTGACACAATGGAGGCTTGCAACGAGATTGACGCTGTGCTTGATGTGCTGATTTGCAAGAATCTTTTTCTGTGCAACAGGCAGAAAACCGACTTCTATCTTCTTATGATGCCGGGTGACAAACCTTTTAAAACAAAGGAGCTGTCAAAGCAAATCGGAAGTGCAAGACTTTCGTTTGCATCTCCCGAATTTATGCTTGAATTTCTCGACATTAAACCCGGTGCGGTGAGCGTTATGGGGCTTATGAATGACAAGGACAACCGAGTAAGACTTCTTGTTGACGAGGATGTTCTCAAGGGCGAATATGTCGGCTGTCATCCGTGTGTAAACACCTCAAGTTTAAAAATCAAAACAGCCGATGTTTTCGGAAAGTATCTTGATGCGGTTCACCACACCGCAACAACCGTAAGGCTTATCGGTGAAGATTAAGTATTGAAATCATTAAAAGTATTAAACGGCAACGGGATAAATTTTTCCGTTGCCGTTTCGTTTTTACAGAACATAACTGCCCCCGAACCTTTGAAAGATTCGGGGGCAGTTGTCTGAATATTAAGAAAAATGAGTGTCAATTATTTGATTTACTTTTCAAACTTTTTTCTGTAAGAAAGAAACAATGCACCGCCTGCAATAACAGCAGATAATGTGAATAACATTGTTGTAATCGGACTGCCTGTGGAACAGAACCGTTATCGTTTATTACGGTATTCTTAGTTATATTATCCTTATCTTAGATTTTCTTCATACGGTGTATCAAGTTCAAGATTGCCTGCGGCATCAAGAGCTGTTCGCATTACCTCGCCGTAATTAAACGGATCGGAAACTTCTGCGGTACAGTCGGCTGGATCAACACTTTCCGAAGAACCGTCATTGTAAACCACTTCAAGCTTTGCATCCGAAAGGTCAAGCATCGGGTTGAAGCTGTATGCGTTCATTTTGTCGGCAAAAGCATAGTAATGCTCGCTGTCTGCATAAACATTTTTAACTGATTCGGGCGGAAGAATAACATCTTCCCAAAAATAGGTTTTTGACGGAGGCTCAATTATCTTAAGCTCCACGGGTGTTTTTGCCTCATCGGGAGTTGCCGAATTGTCTTCAGCCGCAAAGGCGGTTAAAGCACACGAAAAAGTAAGCAGAGCTGCGATTGCGAGGGATAATAATTTTTTCATAATAATTCCTCCTCGTATAATGACTTTTGATGCACAATGTATGCACCTTGTTTAATAAGCTGCTGAACAAATATTGTTTAAACAACTTTGTAAATATTAAAATACAATTTATGCCATTTGTAATCGCCACTTACAAAATACCCATCCATAAAATGCTGCAAAATTTTCAGCAGTTCAATCGCATTCGCCGAAACCGCCGCCGTGGCTATAAGTATGAAATTTTTCACACCAATCTATGTTTCAAGAAGTATTTATCGTATGAGAATGCACTATAAGAATCAGTAAGGTGCTGTTTCTTCTGTGTTTCGCTATAACTATTCCAAAGCTTTGGGTAGCCGTCAACAGAACAGTAAACAAACTGACTGTACATATGTGCATTTACACAATTATCGAGTGTACTCAAGTTTGCAGCATTATACACTTGTTTGCTTGTCCTGCCATGAACATAATAGGTGTAATCCAATCCCCAATTTTCAAGAGCTAAATGATAAGAAGAATACGGATGAGCACTTATAAGGTTGCCATCATAACTCAATGTATAGTTTTCACAATCAAGATAACGATCGGGATTGCTGGTTGATAACTCGGCTGAATTTATCACATACCTTTTAGCCGATTTATCGTATAAGTAGGCCAATCTATTCTGAATGTAGGTCATAGAATTATCAAATCCAACCAATGAAAGCTTTCCATTCTTGAAAGTATATACCCTTGCATTCAAATAGTATTCCTTATCCCCTGCTTCCTGCGCTATAAGCTCAGGAACACCGTCAAAATCGAGATCGGCAAACTGCACACCTGCCAAAGCAATGTCCCCCACCTTGAGTTCAGGCAACCACTCCGATTCATGTTTAAGCAGATAATCTATATATGCATCTCTTGTTTTGTTGGTTGTTTTATACTTAAATGCAACACCTGACGGATTATAGGTACTTGTAAATTTCTTCTCATCCTTTGATACACATCTTACGGTAAAAGTATAGGTCTGTCCTGCTTTTACATTCTTATAAGTGTACTGGTTATCGGTTGTATCGGCAATCTTTTTCCACGAACCACTTTGCTTAATATAAACACGATACTTTGAATTTTTATCGGCGGTAGAATTCCAAGTTAAAGTAATTCCTCCGTGCATTGTATCAATATTATAAATTTCCGGACATCCGTTGTTATATAATGCACTTTTTACACCCTTTGTGTCATAACCGCTCTGAAAAACTTTGCCGTTACTTGAAATACAGCGAACAGTATAAATATACTGACCGTTTACAGAACTATCTTTTACGCTGAGTTCTCTTGAAACAAGTCCCTTGTCAAGATAACTTGTACCTTTTGTATCTACAAGTTTATTCCAACCGGTAGCATCCTTATAATATACACGATATTTTTCAGCACCTGCAACCTTATTCCACGCAAGCTTGATACCGTCATATGTATATTCTGCCTTTGATATTTTCGGTGTTGCAACATATTTTGCGCTCATTCCCACTGGGTCATAACCGCTCAAATACTTTTTAGCGTCGGAACTGATTGCTCTTACAGTGTATGTATAGGTTTTATTCGGCTGTAAATTTTTATGTGTCACAACACCTGTTTTGCTATCGCATACTTTTGTCCAGCCCTTACCTTCTGTTTTGCAGTACAATCTGTAATTTGTATTTTCTTCAGAATCCCAAATCACCTTAATACCGCCGTTTACAACATTGGTTTCAAGTATTTTAGGAGCTTGATTATATCTGATACTTAAGCCTTTTGGGTTAAATCCACTCTCAAAACTCTTTCCGTCATCACTTATACACCTCACGGTATAAGTATAATTTCTGCCGGATGAAACATCCTTATCGGTATATGAGGTTGAAGTTGTATCAACCATTTTTGTCCAACCCTTACTGCCTTTGTAGTAAACTCTATATTTAGTCGCACCGCTTACTTTGTTCCATGTAATTTTTACACCGCCGTTTACATTTTCAAGCTTTGAAATTTCGGGGGC
>UMLQ01046824.1_pt1 | contig 10114 bp, 3 predicted proteins | sample 1966631 | NCBI WGS metagenome assembly UMLQ01 (sample SAMEA4836206, study PRJEB28245) | human gut metagenome | biome: gut microbiome; material: fecal sample | place: Denmark | collected 2008 | reverse complement strand
CCACGGGATACGGTACCGCTCTCGCTCAACGTATTGCCGATGCGGAAGCCTACCATGGAATATACGTTTTTGGAGCCTTCGGGAAGGGCTGCAAGGAATTTGCCCATTACCTGGAAGGAGTCACGACCGTAGAAATCGTCGCAATTGATAACAGCAAACGGTTCCTTTATTACATCGGCACCCATCATTACAGCATGGTTGGTTCCCCAAGGTTTGGTACGGCCTTCGGGGCAGGTGAAGCCTTCAGGAAGGTCATCTATGGACTGGAATACCAGTTCGCAGGGAATATGGCCTTCGTATTTGGAAATAATCTTGTCGCGGAAGTCCTGTTCAAAATCTTTACGGATTACGAAAACGAGCTTGCCAAAACCGGCATTGATGGCATCGTAAATAGAATAATCCATGATAGTTTCGCCATTCGGTCCCAATCCGTCCAATTGTTTCAAGCCACCATAACGGCTGCCCATACCGGCTGCCAATAAGAATAAAGTTGGTTTCATATTAGTTATTATTTAAAAAGGTTAGTGTATCATAGTTGATAACGGTTGCAAATGTACAAAAATTTATGTCTGACAAAAGGGAGTTTTAGTTCATTCTTTACCACTATCCGTTCAAAAACGTACATTTAGAACGGATAACCGATGGCAAAATGCAGTGCCATACTATCCTTGAACTTAGGAATATTGTAATATCCCGACTTTCCGGTATCATACGGGTCGTGAAGCCCGATACCCAAATCCAGACGGAAAACAAGGAAGTCCAGGTCATAGCGTAAGCCGAATCCCGTACCCAAAGCAATCTGTTTCGGGAAATTCTTCAAGGTGAACTCACCGTTCGGGCGATTTTCGTCCTTACGCATCAGCCATACATTGCCGGCATCCAGAAACACCGCTCCATGCAAGTCGGCAATCATACGGAAGCGATACTCGATATTGGCTTCTATGCGAATATCACCCACGTGGTTGATATAGGTATATTTCCTATCCGTCTCGGGAGGATAGCCGCCCGGACCTATACTGCGTGCAGAAAAGGCGCGCACACTGTTGGCACCGCCGATATAGAACTGTTCCGTATAAGGTGCGGTCGTAGCGTTGCCATACGACCATATCACCCCTCCGGCAATACGCGAGGCTATCATTTGGTTCTTGTCTATCCGGTAATGGTACCTGAATTCCGAGTTCAGCTTCAGGAACTGTGCAAAAGGTACCCCGAAAAGCTTCTTTCCTTCCTCACTGAACGGCTTGCCGAAAATACGGTAGACGGCAGAAGTCAGGTTACCGGCCGACGCAACGGTGGTCTGCCACCAGATGGGGTTACGCTTGCCGCGCACGGAAGCGTTGTCATAAGTATAGGTGTACTCCATGGCAGGAATGAACTGGTCGCGCAAACTAACGTAGAGTGCCGGATTCTCGGCACGCAACGTATCGAAAGCGGCAGTAGGATTACGCAGCACATTGAATGTCAAACGGAAAGGAGTTATACTGTGCCTGGAAGTCGATTTGGGCTGGAAGTCATAAGTGACATTACCGCCAAAAGCCAGCAGCTTATAATACTTGGCACGGTTCATCTGGTCGGCATATAAACGGAAAGTCGTTGTAGCCGGGAAGTCATACTCACGGTCGCCCATCCTAGGAAACACCACGCGCGGAAAGATAAGCGAAGTGGAGATACCCAGTTCATAACTGTTCATCAAGGAAGAACTTGCCTTGCCCGTCTGCCATTCGTACGAACCGTTCAACTTCACATTCCAGCTTTCACCGCCACCGAAGACATTGTTCTTCGTCACCGTAAAAGCGGCACCCGGTCCCGTCTGGTTATTGCTCTTCATGGTGACATTAAAATCCAACTCCGCATCGTAGGGTTTATCGAGCGCGGCAATGACCCTCACATCCAATGTATCAGACACAAACGCCGTATCACGCGGTATATACTGCATCTCCGCATAACGGAAAATACCGACGCTTGCCAGACGCTCCTGAATACGGGTCTGACGGTACAAACTATACAAACTCTGCATAGAACGCTGGCGGGCAATACCTGCGCTGTCCTGTATCTGACGTTTCCGCCGATAACCTTGATAGTTCAACCAACGGTAAAGCATGTTGGGACGTACCGGAGGTTTGTTGTAGTAATGTATGGTCAAGCCTTTGTAATCCATGCTGTCATTGGGTTCCTGCCCCTGCTTTCCAAGAAGATAGACGGATTTACGCCCCACACGGAACTGCTTCTCGGCTACCTTTGGCATACCGGGAACGGGAATCAAGCGCATCTGGACATGCCCATTGGGAACTATCATGGTATCGGCCTGATAGGTCAGGTAGTCGGGACGGAAATAATAACAGCCCACATTACGCAGCAGGGTACTGATACGGGTACGCTCCCCATCCAAATCAGCCACATTGAATTGTTCTCCCGAACTGATAAGGGAACGTCGGCGTCCCAGCTCCATAATGCGAGTGGTACGCTCGCTGAAACCACGATAATATACCGTATCTATAAAGTAGGGGTTACGCATGTTCACCGTATATTGCAACTTTGCCTTCAGCGAGTCCTTCGGGTCGATAAATGTCTTGTAGCTGACGCTTCCGTTGAAATAGCCATAATCGCGCAGCAAGTTAACCGCCGCCTTCTGGCGTATATCGGGATTCACCGTAGACATAAGCACCGGAGTGGCGGCAAATTTATTGAATATCCACTTTCCGAATCCCTTCTCATACTTCTGGAAACCATTGTAAATCCACAGTCCGAAAGGAAAGGGATAGCGGATAGTAGAGCTTCCCAGCAACGAATTGTTCGGTGCCGTAGCAAGGGCGGCTTCCACCTCTTCCATAGCAATCTCACCAACAGACGTTTCACTGCGGTTCAATACAATCATCGGCTTTTGGCCGGTATAGAGTATCTCCCCCTCGGGCAAGTGCTTCGTGGTGGAGCAACCTGCCAGAAATATCAATCCTGCAATATATAATATCAGTCGTTTCATATCACATTCCTACTTTTTCATATCGCTGTTTTCAGCCTCCGGTTTTATCTTTTTCTTCCTGAAGATGAAGAGTTCACTCAATCGGTCCATCTTCCGGCGCAGCACAAGGCCGACACCCGTTTCGGTTATCTCACCGTCGAGTATGCTTTCGTAGTTTTTATTATGGAATACACGGACATATCGAGTACCCGACGCATCAAGACGGTATTCCAGCGATATATTGTCAATGAATGATTCCGCATCGTTCGTGGCATTGGCCCCGGTGGACACTTTTCCACCGATGACTATCTGTACGCGGTCGTTGAAGAAACGCTGGGAATAACGAAAACTGAAGTCTTTCTGCGTGTCACCCGTTTCAGCAGAGGTACGGTCTTCCACACCTACACTGATATTGGCCCCTTTTATACCTCCCGCCAAGGAGTTTATCTGGCTCTGAAGCACTGAGTTCAAGGCGGCTCCCATTGACAAACCTCCTCCTTTGGCACCACTGTTCAGGTAAATACCCGTGGCAAGCATGGCAATGGCCTGCTTGCTACGCTCTTCTGCACCCATTGCCTGCAGCTCATTCTCTACTGCGGCATCTTCGGGCGCCGAAATATCGAATATCAAATCGGGAGCGTCAAGCCTGTTCTTGATGGAAATGGAAACATCGAAGTTCACCATGCGCGAACCGTCCCCGTCACCATCGGCCACAGAAGCACGCATACGTTCCGTAGCCTTCAGACTCAGCGTAGGATTCATAATATTCCCCCGCCAATCCACATAACTGCCGGGATTGAACTGGAACTCCTTCAACGGGATGATAGGCAGCGAATATTTCATGACGCCACCCGAAAGGGTATAGCGTCCGGTAAGGCTCATATCCCCTTGGGGAGTATACTGCATATTCAAATCACCGCCACCTTCCAGTTCGATGTATTTGCTGCGGTCGGGACTCAAGTCAGCACGAAGACGGACAGCATCGTCAATATGGACGGACATATACATTTCCAATCCTCCCAAAGACATGGCAGGAACCTCATCTGCTTTTACCGACGTCGTATCGGTGAACGAGGTAAAGGTAACCAGCCCACTGAGACGGTCTTCCACCGTTAAAGGGGAATCGGTCAACACGTAGGTTACGTTGGTATTGCCCAGCAAATTCATGTTTCCACGCATCGTGAGCCCGTCAAGCGGCCCCTTCACCGTGGCATGCAAGTCGACGAACACCTTTCCATACACCAGACTTTCGCGGGTACGCGGTGCATCCAGCAACGTATAGTTCTCTGCCAGCAGATTGAGGTTGGCAGTAGGACGCTCCATATTCCGGAAATCAACCTTACCGTCAATCGTAAACGGATTCTTGCTGGTGGTATAAATGGCAAACTTATCAAATATCAACTGATTGTCCTTTATCTGTACCGGACGGTTGTCGAACCAGTAACGTGCTCCCGCCTGGCGTGCATAGACAGACACACTGTCCAAAACAATATCACCATGCATTTGAGGCTTGTCCAGCGAACCATAAATATAAAGCCCTCCATCAATATCTCCGGTAAAGGCCACCGTTTGGTCAGGGATGAATGCATTGGCCATCTTCAATGGAAAATGCTCGAAACGGGTGGACACTTCCAGGGTATCCTTTCCGTTCTTCTGCGTCAAGATACCGTCGGCGGTCATCACTTCTTCATTATCATATGTAAAATAGGTATTCAGATAGTGCGTATTCTTGTCGCCCGGCAACCAGGTAGCCCCCAGGCCGATGTCTCCAACCGGTTGGCGTTCGTAGGTCAGTTTCTCTACATTGGCTTCGGCAGACACCTGCAGGGAAGTGGCAGTCTGTATATAATTTGCTTCGGCAGAGAACAATCCCGTAAGCCGGGGCATATAAGGAAGTACCTCCGTAAGTTCATCCAGGCGCAATCGGCTCAGTTCTACGTTTATATTCTGCAAGGAAAGGGTATCATTCTTGTCGGATTGCATACGGAAACACAGACCATCGTCGCTGTCCATATCAATATTGGCATAGACGCGCATATTCTTATGCAGATAAATCCAGTTACTATTGTCCGCAAAGTGGAATTTACGGAAAGCGATAATCGGCTCGGCAGGAATAAGGTTCAGCAGCACACCATTACCGCGACCGTGTCCTTCGGTCAACGGACGGGCATTAATACCGAATAGAACACCGGTCTGCCCTTTTCCATTCACATAATCCACAGTCAGTTCCGCATCTTCATTACGGACTTCACCCGTCAGTGTGCTACGGAACACAAACTGCGGGTTCTTAGGACCGTTTATGACACCACCTTGCAACTTCATGCGGGCAGTATCCTGCTTCACTGTAAAAAATATCGTATCGAACTGCAAGGAGTCCATGCGCAATCCGTGAACAGCTGTACGTCCATTGATGCCGACTTGCGGAGTAAATCCGAAGCTCAGTTTGAAATCATTATAGGAAATACCCTTTGCAGCCAGGAAATAGCTGACGGGATTCTGGTTACCGGCTTCCAGATGCATGCCCGCTGAAGGAAGGACTTGGCGCAAAGCGGCATGGTCCAAACGCCGTTCATCAATCTGCTTTGTCAGGATAGAGACAAATTTATCCGACTGTTCCATCAACTTCTTCAACGTGCTGTGAGCGCGGAAACGCAGATTCAAGTCACCGGCATCAAGCCTCAACTTGAGAGAATCATGACGTGCCTCCGCTCCCATTGTAAAGGCAAACGGGTGTTGCAATGGTCGGGGCACCAAACCCAGCTTATGCAGATTCACCTCTTCCACATTTAAATCCAAAGCGCCATCCAGATAGTTGCGGTCAAGACGCATATCCGCATTTCCCTGCATCTTGAGAAGGACATTATCGCTGGCAAGACGGACGGTAGCAACGGATGACTTGAGTCCGGCATGCACATCTACACCGGAAATGTCCCAATGGCCATACTGTAGTTTTTCCAAGGAGGCATTCAAAGCGGCCACAGTTTTTCGTGATGCCACATCCACCCCTTGCCCCTTAGCGGACATCTTTGCCGTAAGAGTATAGATAGAGTCCTTGGGCAGGAAGTGATGCACCTGCAAGTTGTTGATGGCAAGGTCGGCATGGTAGGCTTCCGTAGCAAGATTATAGGCGGCGTCCAAATTCAAGGCGCCTTCCTTCTCCTTCAGTTTCAGGGCGGCAGTGCACTGCGCCCCCTCCATACCGAGACGTGCCGCAAGGTGCATACTGTCCGGCACAATGATGGAACCATCGGGAGCAATGTCAGCTAGTCCGGTCAGGAAGTTCAAGTTCTGCGTATGCATTTCGAAGTCCATGCTTCCATTACGTTTCACACTGTCGGTCAAGCTCCAGAATTCTCCTCCCCCACTCAACGAAAAGGCTCCGGGCAGCTCAGCCGTAAAACGGGAAATCTGCATCTGCTTCAGGTTTCCTTCCGTACCGGCATGAATCACCAACGGACGGAACGGATAGGCTTCCTTGAAAGCTTCCGGCAAGCCACCGGCAAAAAGCAGTACATCCTGTTTGCCGATACGGGCATTGAAACGGGCTGTCAGACGGCCGGTGGTAGGTATATTTATCAGTTCCCAGTAAGTCTGTGCCGTAAGGTTCATCTCACTATGAGGTGTCAGCAACTTCAAAGAAGGGATACGGATAACGGTAGAATCGGCAAACAACCGCCCGGTCAGGGAAGTTACACTCAAACCGGAACGCTCATACATGGAAAATTCCCGGATAACGGCATTCATATCTCTGCCGTAGTACATCACAGAATCAATGCCCAGGCGAATGTCGCGAAGAGCAATGTGCGAGGGGTCGAAGCCTATCGCACTCCCCGGGCCACCGGTATCATAATTGACAGAAGTTCCAGTCAGCAGGAATTTTCTCCAGCCATAGAACTGGTGTTTCAGGTCGGCAGCAGCGTCCGCAATCTCAGCATCTCCTATATGGGCTTTCAGCCCCATGGAGTCCAATGGCATCTGTAAATCGACCGAGACGTTCTTCAACTTCAGAGTATGGAGTGTGACTTTCCAGTTTAACGCAGTGTCAGTAGTGTCTTTGGGAGTCTCAGTGGTATCTGCAAGCATCACCTGCACATGGGTATCGCTCAATTCTATATTATTGAGGATGGCATCTTCTTTTGTAAGGTCTATGCCATGGCTTTCGAAAAAGAAATGCCCCAGTACTCCTTTGATGCACATACCTTCCATTAAATTGGAGGAGTTGACAGCAACTTGTTTCAAGGTAATGTCATCCACCTCCACTTTCCCTTTGAGTAAAGGCCATGCCTGTACCCGTACGTTCAAACTTCCAAGATTCAGCAAGGTATCGGGATGCTGCACATCAACAGCACTGTCGGCAGGCTGTACCACCAATACACCGCGGACCAACAAATTCAAAGGAAAGCGAAGGTCAATCCGCTCCACGGATATGTCCATACCCGTAGCACCTGATGCAATTGCCGTAGCCTGCTTCCGTATCAAATTCTGTACGGGAGGCACATAAAGCAATATCATCAATATTATAAACAGTATAATAGGAGTAAGCAACACCCACAGTGCTGTTCTCAACCATTTTCTTCTCATCGGAACGTCAATCTTTCATCGTATTTAAAAGTCCTACAAAGTAAACAATTTCTTTCGACATTTGGTTCCCGACAGAGAAAAATCACGTATTCTTCTCTGTTCCCCCATTACGGAAAAGCTGTTGCCTGAGTAATGACATCCTCTATCAAAACGAGGGCGGCAAGGGCGTGTTCTTTCAACTCTCCGGTAAAAGGCACTCCATGAGAAGTTTCCAACAGTTTCAGCAATGCAACCAGTTCCGCTGCTCCAATTAAAGTAAAGAGGGGAATCATTTTGTGGGAGACAGCAGCCATCTCGTCCACATCCTCATTCTCCACAGCCTTCTGCAAACGCTCCGCATTGAGGCGGGTTTCAGCCACAAAACTTTCCAGAATGGACTTTGCCGCCTCGGGGTCATCGACCGAAAAAGCAGTGAGCGAAGAGAATTTATACCCCGGGCAAGCCGAAGTTTCCGAAACTTCCGTAACCTCCATCCCTTTGTCCTCCATATTCAATTCATGTAGCAATTCACTGACGGTAAACGGCTTATGCAGGCATCCGGCAAATCCATGCACCGTAAATTCCTCACGCTGCATGTCACTGCGGGCAGTGACAGCAATCACCGGAACAGACTGTGCCTGCGGTATGTTCGAAGCACGAAGCAGTTTCAGTAAATCAAAACCATTAATAGCAGGCATCTGCACATCAGTAAGCAGAACATCAAAGGTTGCAGTGCGCAAGGCATCCAGCAGTTCATCCAGTTGTAAACAAGAGACAGAATTTATACCACTCTGCTGAAGCATGGCGGCAGTAAGGGTAAGCTGAATACGGTCATCATCGATAAGGAGGACATTCTTCAGTGAAGAATGAGGAACGGGGAATGAAGAATTGCCATTCGGCGTGGCAGCACATCCCGATTCTTCATCCTTCATTCTCCGTCCTTCACTCCTTACGGGATAGATAGGAATATATATGGTGAAAGTGCTTCCCTTGCCTGGCACACTGTCTACATCAATCGTGCCTTCAAGCAACTGTACCAGCATACGGACAATGGAAAGTCCAAGTCCAAACCCCTCTTTACCCTGAGCACCCGGTAAGCGGGTAAACTCCTGGAAGATACGTTCCCGGTCGGCAGGTTCCATACCTTTACCGGTATCAGCAATGGCAACTACCAGTCGACGGTCCTCGTAACGGGCAGTCATGGTAACACTGCCTTGGTCCGTAAACTTCACGGCATTGGACAGCAAATTGTTGATAATCTGGCGCAGACGCAAGGGGTCGCAAATATAGGTACCGCCCAGCTCCGGGGCAATGTCGCAATGAAGCGCCAGTCCTTTGGCAGCCGTAAGTGGTTCAAAACTGACGTGTATCTCTTCAAGCAGGCGGGAAGGATGAAAGGTGACCCGGTTGATTTCGGCCTTGTTCAAATCAAGACGATGGAAGTCGAGCAAATCAACGACCAGCTTCAGCAGATGTTCCGATGAGGTTTTCATATTGTCCAGATAGAACCGCTGACGCTCATCCACCGTCAGACGGGAAAGCAAGTCGGCATAGCCCATAATAGAACCGAGCGGGGCTTTGAAATCATGGGTAATGGCAAGCATCAGTTTTTCACGGACAGCGAGTAAATCCTCGGCACGACGACGGGCCTCTTCCAACTCACGACGGTAACGGTTGCTTCGGGTTATGTCGCGGCCGATGATAATAAGAAAAAAAGCGGAAAGCAACACCGCACCTACGGCAATGCCACTGATAATCTTGGCCGAACGGCGTCGGACCGCTTGTTGATACTCGGCTTCCGTCCGTGCACGCAGCAGAGTTTCCGTCTCGTAATCTTTCAGCAAGCTGTCAATACGAGCGGTCAGCATATGGTCCAAGCGTTGCAGATAGCGTTTACGTCGCTGTATAACAGTGTTTACAGCTTTTTTCTGCTGGGCCACGGCACGCAGTTTCTCATGCAAAGAATCGGCCGGATTATAGGGTTCAATCACCGTATCCGTTGCAAATTCAAGGGAGGTCTTTACCTGGATAGCCGTATCTTTCTTTGGGGGGACAAACACTTCACCCAAACGACGGAAAAACCCCTTCTTCCGAGGGCGTGTCACGACGGTATCCCGATGTGTAATGATACGGTGCTGCACACGCTGCTGGGTCACTACCGAGTCCTGCTGGGCAATTATCTGCTCAATGTCACTGGTGGATACCATGCTGTCATTCGCCTCACTCAGCGTGCGCAGCATTTTTATCGTATTGGTATCCTTCTCGCGTATCAAAGCAAGCACGCTGTCTGTCCATTGTACATCGCGGTCATCAGTAAGAATAAGGTTCTCCATTTCCCGGTGTACGAAAAACAAGGAAAAAAACAATACCGCCAGCAACAAAGTGTAGCCTACGGCAATCTTTACTTTGGAGACATTATTCATACTATCAAATCCTTTCCCTGGTCTGTTTACGGAACCTCAACCACAGCATCACTCCCGCACTGGTCAGTCCGAACGGGAAAGCCATCCAGACTCCCGTCAGCCCCCAACCGAAAACGAAACCGCAAAGGTACCCTACGGGCAAAGATATAATAAAATAGGATATAAATGCAAT
>UMLQ01047488.1_pt1 | contig 10150 bp, 1 predicted proteins | sample 1966631 | NCBI WGS metagenome assembly UMLQ01 (sample SAMEA4836206, study PRJEB28245) | human gut metagenome | biome: gut microbiome; material: fecal sample | place: Denmark | collected 2008 | reverse complement strand
GAAAAGTCAGTGTGTGCTTAACACAGGGCGCGGCAATGCAGCAGTACCGACAATAAGCTTATCACTAACGCAAGTTAAAATGATTGCAGACAACGACAGATTCAAGCTGATATTCAGCAACCGAAGAATCGGGGCAGCAAAGGAAATAAACACGACCGCCAACGAAAAAACAGCAAAAATTCAAAGTTCGTATTTAAAATGTTAATGCGCCGTTTTTCATGGCTGCAAATAAACAATGTGGAGGTAACACATGAAAACACTATTAAGACGAGCATTTGCTATGATTGCACTCATTGCATTTGTAGTAACTCTGCTTCCCCCTTCTGCACTCGCAGAAGCGAAAACGAGCTTTGCTCACTCGCAAATTGATTCCAGCCCCGCTAAACTGTACAGCGAGGATACGCATGGAATCGAAATTGTACCACATAAAACCGAAAACCCGAAGCGCAGTGCCATTTGGGATGGAAGTATCGCTACGGGCTTTGCGGGAGGCAGCGGCACTGAAGACGATCCGTATCTTATCTCAAATGGCTCTGAGCTTGCCTATCTTGCTCAGCAGGTAAACAGCGGCAATAGTTATGAAAATGTTCACTTCAAGCTCACGAACGATATCTATCTCAATGACACAACGGATTGGGAGCTTTGGGGAACTACGGGCAGCTCTTCAGCCGGTAAAGCAGATACATGCGATGGAAGCGCAATCGAGCCGACCGAGCAGGACAAAGGCGACAAGATGGATGAGCCGATTGCAATTCCGGTAAGACCTGCACCGAAGACCGAATTGGAGTCGGACGCTCTTTCGGACGCTTTGAATGCTGCCGGGCAGAGCAACACCTTTGTCTCAACGGGCAGCTATCCGTGGCGGGTTGATTCAACCACCTACGATGGGCGCACCGCTGCGCAAAGCGGAAACTACAATGTAAGCAGCTCTACATCTTCCTTCAGCACTACCGTGACACTTTCGGCAGGCGACATCGTTTCTTTTGAGTACTGTGTAAGCTCAGAAAGCAATTACGATAAATTCAAGTTTTCGGTCAACGATTCCGTTGTGCTGACAAAGAGCGGCTTGGTTTCTTGGAACAGCTATTCCTATCAGGCAACTGCCGATGGCGAATACACCTTCCTGTGGAGTTACACAAAAGACAGCAGCGCCAACGGCAACAGCGATGCCTGCTGGGTCGATAACGTCTATATTGGTGCTCCGCTCGCTGTAACGGGTATCGAGGTGCTTGAACAGCTCGATATTCCCGTGAACGGCACCGGAACTGTCGCCTACAGCGTGCTTCCGGAAAACGCATATAACAAAAATGTCTCATTTGAGTCGGCGGACGCAGGCATTGCAGCGGTTAATGCAAACGGAGTCGTAACCGGTGTTTCCGCCGGTGAAACCACCATTACTGTTACGACTGAGGACGGCGGATTTACCGGAGCCTGCACAATAAATGTTTATAACCAAGCTGTTACCGGGGTGACGATTGAACCTTCGGAAGCAGAACTCACTGTTGGTTCTTCAACAAAGCTTACAGCGACCGTACTTCCTGAAAATGCATCAAATAAGAACGTAGTCTACTCCGTAGATGATGAGAGCATTCTTTCTGTTGATCAAGACGGTAATGTAACCGGGCTTTCGTTGGGAACTGCGACCGTGACCGTCACCACCGAGGACGGAGGCTTTACCGCTTCATCCGAAATCACCGTGATACCTGTGCGGGTAACGGGAGTAGGCATTTCCCCCGAAGCGGCTTCTATTGGTATTGGACACACGATTCAGCTTACCGCCTCGATCACGCCATCAAACGCAGCAAATAAAAACCTTTCCTGGTCGGTAAGTGATGAAACGATAATTTCTGTTGACGGCCAGGGAACTGTCACAGGGCTTTCAGGGGGAACTGCGACTGTGACCGTCACCACCGAGGACGGAGGCTTTACCGCTTCTGCTGAGATTACTGTTTGCTATGCTCCGGCAAATACATGGACAGCCATAGGAACAATGAATGGTGTGTTCAATGGTGATGGCTATGCTGTTCGCGGTATCTATATAAACACGCAAGAAAGCTACCAAGGTCTGTTCGGCATTAGCTATAGTGGTTCAATAATTGCCAATCTTGGGGTTGCGGAGTCCTATATTTACGGTGGTTTATATGTCGGCGGCGTGGTCGGCTATAGCTATAAGCGTAGCACTGTCACCAACTGCTACAACACCGGCAGCGTAATCGGCGAAGAACGTGTCGGCGGTGTGATTGGCTATGCTACCACAACCAATGTCACCAACTGCTACAATACAGGCAGCGTAAACGGCGAAAAACATGTCGGTGGCGTGGTCGGTTATAGTCGCAGCGCCTATAATGGTAGCACTACTGTTGCCAACTGCTACAACACTGGCAGCATAACCGGCAGTAACTATGTCGGCGGCGTGGTAGGCTATAATACCGGTGATAGCAATAATGGCACAGTCATCGACTGCTGCAACGCCGGCAGCATAACCGGCGAAGAAGATGTCGGCGGCGTGGTAGGCAGTAGTAATTGCACTGTTACAAACTGCTACAACACCGGCGAAGTAACTGGCATCGGCTATGGAAGAGTCGGTGGCGTGGTCGGCTCTGATTCTGGCACTGTTACTGACTGTTACAACACCGGCAGCGTAAACGGCGAAGAACGTGTCGGTGGTGTTGTCGGCCATGGTCTCACTATCACCGACTGCTATAACGAAGGCAGTATAACCGGCAAAGATGATGTCGGCGGTGTGGTCGGCTGTAATGCCTATAGTAATTATAATGGCACCGTCACCAACTGCTACAACATCGGCATCGTGAATGGCCATGAAAGAGTCGGTGGTGTGGTTGGCTATAATGAAAGTGGTACTACCACAACCACTGTCACCAGCTGCTACAACACCGGCAGCATAACCGGTAGTAACTATGTCGGTGGCGTGGTCGGCTATAATAGCAGCAATAGCCATGTCACCGACTGTTACAACACAAGCAGCATAACCGGTGGTAACTATGTCGGTGGCGTGGTCGGCTATAATGGCAATAATGGCACAATCACCAACTGCTACAACGTTGGCAGCGTAACCGGCAATTACTACATCGGCGGCGTGGTCGGCTATGGTGTTGGTGACACAGTCACCAACTGCTACAACACCGGCAGCGTAACCGGCAATTACTACATCGGCGGCGTGGTCGGCGATAATCTTGGCTCTGTCACCAACTGCTATAACATGGGCAGCGTAAGCAGCACGGACGATCACGTTGGCGGCGTGGCTGGTTACGTTGAAAGAGATGGTACTGTTACCAACTGCTATAACACGGGTAGGGTAAGCGGTTTTCAGCATGTTGGCGGCGTAGTTGGCGGTGTCGATGAAAATTATTCCGGCACTGACAAAATTACCAATTGTTATTATTATGATAGATGTTGCTCCGGAAGCAGCTCGTACGGCACTGCACTGACACTCGAGCAGATGACCCATGCCGAGAGCTTTGTTGGGTTTGACTTTGAAACCGTTTGGACTATGAACGGAACCCAGTGCTATCCCTATCCCAAGCTCATTAGCAATTTTCAGACTGTGGGAAATATGGGAAATTGGGATGGCAGTATCGCTACGGACTTTGCCTTGGGGAGGGGAATTGCAAGCGATCCGTACCTTATCTTCAACGGTGCGGAGCTTGCGTACCTCGCACAGCAGGTAAACAGCGGAACGTCTTATTCCGATACTTACTTCAAGCTCACCAATGACATTTGGCTTAATGATACAAGCCATTGGGAAAGCTGGGGCGAGAATACTGCTCCGTCAAACAGCTGGACGGCAATAGGAACACCCGACAATTGCTTTGAAGGACATTTCGATGGCGGCGGTTATGCCGTTCATGGTGTTTACATAAATAAGCCAGAGACAGATTATCAGGGATTGTTTGGATACGCGGAACATGCTACTATATCAAACCTTGGAGTAGTGGAGTCATATGTCAAAGGCAATAACCGCGTTGGCGGCGTAGTCGGCTATTATTTGAAAAGTTCCTATAGTAGTGTTAACGGCTGTTATAATGAAGGCACCGTAACAGGCGACTCCCTAGTCGGCGGCGTAGTTGGCCGTGTCTATAATGGGACTGTTTCCAACTGCCATAACACGGGTAAGGTAAGCGGCAATGAGTCTGTTGGCGGCGTGGTTGGTTACGTCTACAACCAGAGCACTGTTACCAACTGCTATAACACGGGTAAGGTAAGCGGCAATGAGTTTGTTGGCGGCGTGGTTGGCTCTGCAAACGACGGTGATGATTTTGGTGACTACAAAGGAACGACTGTTACCGACTGTTATAATATAGGCGTTGTTAGCGGTGACAATATAGTTGGTGGTGTCGTTGGTATCAATGAAAACGAGCGACAAACTGGTTATGTTTTAAATTGCTACAATATAGGTGTCGTTAGTGGTGACAGTAAAGTTGGCGGTGTCGTTGGTGAAAATTACAGTTACTACGGTGCAGCTCTTGTGAATAAATGCTATAATACAGGCAGCGTAATCGGCAATGGATATGTCGGCGGCGTGGTCGGTCGTAACTATGCTGAATCTTATGGTAGTGGTGGCAATAGTCGTGTTCTCAACTGCTACAACATAGGCAGCGTAATCGGCAATGGATATGTCGGCGGCGTAGTTAGCTATAATTCTAATTTTGGCGATGTCACAAAATGCTACAACATAGGCAACGTAACCGGTGCATCCCGGGTCGGCGGCGTAGTTGACTATAGTTATAATTCTGGCGATGTCATCAACTGTTACTATAACATTGGTTGCTGCACAAGCAGCAATTCATACGGCATTGCACTGACAAACGAACAAATGCTTCGTGCCGAAAGCTTTGAAGGGTTTGACTTTGAAACCGTTTGGACGATGGACGGAAACCCGGGCTATCCCTACCCTAAGCTTGTAAATAATTTCCAGACAGCGGTTCCTTACATGGTAATTCATAATATCGGCATCAAAGGAGGCACGTATACTGCCGACAAAATTGAGGTATTCTTCGGCGAACCGGGGACAACTGTTTCGGCACTTCCGATTGAAATTCCGGGCTATACGTTTGACGAAACCGTTGAAGGTACTTGCATGAGCGGTGTTGTTGCTGAAGACGGATCGCTTGAATTAGCTCTGTTCTATAATGATGATGGGATGGAGCAGCTCCCCGAAATAGATATAACAAAAAAGAGCATCTATGTGGTGGAAACAGGTACGCTTTACCCGGTTAAGAGCGCAAAGGTAACTGTGCGCACCGCAGATGGCTACGAGATTGAAGCTATATCGAACTTTCTGGGTTTGGTGGAGGTCAGCGTGCCTGACAGCTCGTCCTACACTATAGCAATTTCATGCGAGGGGTATTGCCCCAAATCATTGGAAAACGTTATTTTGAAAAACGGAGAGTTCTATGAGGCAGCGTTGTCCAAGATCGATTACAGCGCACCATTGGGCGGCAGCGTGGAAGTAACCTATACGGATGCAAATACAACTGCGCCGCTGGATATCCTTGCTGCAACAAAGCGCCTGAACAGTGAAGAGGCAAATTTTGAATTCACAATAACGGCAAAGAGTTTCTCCGATCTTACGGATGGTCAATATGAGCTGCTGCAAGACGGTGACGTAATAGAAACAAGCACAGACGGCATATTTAAGCTCAAGGTTTCTGACCTTGAGCCCGATATTCCGCTATGGATACGCATAAGGGATGACGGAAAGTACTGTAAGCCCGCCAAGCTGGGACTTTCCACCTACACCGGTGTATTCGGTCTTCATGACGGGGATGAGGTCAAGCTTATGGATAAGCTCGAATTGCCAATTCCTTCGGATATTCCTTTTCTGGGCGGTTCAGTAATATCTTTGGATCTCGGATACATTCCTGTGAAGGTTAAGTCAAAGGGCGATACCGTCAGAATAGGTCTCGGAACTGATAACCTTTTCGACCCGGAAGATAAGGATATGTGGGAAAAGCTTAAGGAGTCCGTAAGGAAGGGGGCTGCTGCATACGGAGCAACTGGTACTGTTGACCTTGGTGGAGAAGTGAAGCCCGACCTGAAGATTACAGGCTTTGCCGAAGGCAAAATAACAGCACATGGGCTGGAAGTCGTCTCAGGTGAGATGATTATACAGGCGGAAATAAAATATGAGCATGAATGGCAAACGTTTGCCTGGGTTATCCCGATTGTCATCAAGGTTGGAGTTGGACTTGAACTTGAGAATACGCTTGAGATCGATTGGGAGAATGGTTTAAAGGTCAATGACCGTGTAGAATTGACCATTCCCAACCTGAAACCTAAGGCGGGAATCGGCATTGCCTATGTTGCGGATGTTTCCGTTTACGGCGAAGCCGAAAATGTCCTTGGTTTTGATACCAAGACAAATTATTATTTCGGCGAACTCAAAGGCGAGGCCGGTCTATCGGCAAAGGTGCTGCTCTGGGAAGGCAAATGGTGCCTCATTAGCGGTCAATGGAGATATGCTGAGGGGTATCTTAAAAGCGGTCATTCATTTGATGAAATGAGTTACTCCCTGATCTCTCGTGATTATCTTAAAGAGCAGTCCGGCTGGTTGGGAGACAATCCCGCAAAAGATGCCGTTGGAGCAAAGCAGACCAGCGTTTTGCAGGAAAATGTGCTTAGCATTGCATCACCTATGCTTGCAAATGTAAACGGAAAGCTCATTGCCGTTTGGATTGCGGATGACGGTTCAAGAACAACCGGCAACCACTCGCAGCTTGTTTATTCCCTTTACAATGAAGCGGATAACACTTGGTCGGCCCCCGCTGCGGTTTGGAATGACGGCACTGCGGACTTTACCCCGCAAATGGTTTCCGACGGCACAAATGCTTATGTTGTATGGGTTGACGCAAAAACGGTTTTTGACGAGAACGTTACAACAGAACAGATGGCGGCAGCATGTGAAATAAGCTATGCGAAGTTGTCCGTTGATGAAAACGGCAACGTCACTGTTTCGCAGCAGTGCAGATTAACCGAGAATTCTTCTCTTGATTTCCAGCCCAGCGTTGCTGTCGATGCAAACGGTGTACACATCGCATGGATACGCAATGCGGCTAACGATCTGCTTGCACAGAGTGGAACCAATGCCATAATGTACTGCACCGAAACAGGAAGCGAAACCGAATTGCATTCGCTTGCAACCCCGATAAGCTCGCTGGCAATCGGCTGCATGAACGGCAATGTCTGCGTTGCATATTGTTCCGATGAAGACGGCGATGCAGCTACTGTCGATGATGTAAAAACCTACTTTGGCACAGTTGGTGGCAGCTTCGCAGCAATAACCGAGGGCGCTTCAAACTCATCAGCGGTTAGCTTCATGCGGTTCGGTTCGGAAGGAAACAAGCTTTTCTTCATGAATAACAGTATCTTGTGCTCTTATGACGGCAATGCGATTAAGCAGTATGATTCTGTGACTGAACCGGGCAACGATTACTCAATAATCAACGATGAAAGTAACACAACATATCTTCTCTACAATGCAAACAATGGGGACAACTCACAGCTGTATCTGAGAATTTATGATCCATCGAACGATACATGGAAACAACCCATTGCACTTACAAATACCCCCGGCTATGCGGAAAACTTCTCTGCCGCAGTTCTCGGAACAAAGGTTGTTGCAATGTTTACGAGAAGTGACGTAACCATGGCTGCTGACAGCATGGAAACCTCAACTGACCTCTATGCCGTTGTCATGACTCCCGCTCACGACCTGTGCCTGAGTGATGTTGCGTATGATTCAGATTCCATAACTCTCGGAGGTACGCTGCCAATTAGTCTTACGGTCAAAAACAACGGTGAGTTGGATGAAACCGGAGTTGTTGTGACAGTCAGTGCAAACGGTGTTGAGACGCAGAGCTTCACAATCGACACGCTATTGAACTCTGGCGATACTCAGCAAGTCAGCATTGAATATGTCCTGCCGAACACAGCGGCCGTCACAGAATTTACATTCAGTGTAACGTCATCATCGGGTGAAGAAATTCTTCTTGATGATAACAGCATCGCAAAAGAACTGTTCCTTGCTGAGCTGAGTATTGATGTTCATAAACTGATGTCTGATTCTGTTTCAACAGTGCTTGTACCTGTCTCGAATATCGGCTTTGTCGATACGAATGCAACCCTATACATCAGAAGGGATACTGAAGATGGTGAGATTCTTGCACAGTTCGATATGGGAGTTATTCATGCAGGGACGATGCAGGTTATGGAGTTCTACGATGCATACATCAAATCGTTGATGGAAGGGAGCAGCAGTCTATGCTTCTCAGTTGTTGCAGACAACGACGAGTACATGATTGCGAACAATTCCAACTTCATATCGGTAACCGAGATAGACTTGTCGGATTCACAGTACAAGTTTGCCGTTACCTTCGTCAACATGGATGGAGAAGTGTTGTCAACCCAGAATATTGCTTATGGCGATGCTGCGGTTGCACCGGAAGCACCTGCTATGGAAGGATATATCTTTATTGGATGGGACAAGGAGTTTGGTTGCATTACAGACACTATGACTGTAACGGCTCGGTATGCTATTGCCCGAACAGTTACGTTTGTGGATTGGGATGGAACTGTGCTTTCAACACAGGTTGTTGCCGATGGAAATTCCGCAACAGCCCCTGAAGTCCCTGAACGCGAGGGCTATACCTTTACAGGCTGGGATGTGGAGTTTACCAGCGTGACTGAGAATATAACGGTCACTGCACAGTATGATATCAAAAAATACTCTGTTGTTTTCTGCGATTGGGACGGAAGCGTTATATCCGAACAGGTAGTTGAACACGGCGAGGCAGCGATTGCACCGCCTGATCCGGCTCGTGAAGGATTGAACTTTACAGGCTGGAGCATTGATTTCAGCATCATTACATCGGATTGCTTTATCTATGCAGTTTACGCTCCGATAGCAAACTCCGGTGATGCCAACGGAGACGGCACGGTCAACGCTGTTGATGCCCTTGTTGCCATGCGGTATGTTCTCGGAGTTTCAACCGAGAACCTTACGCCCGAACAGATCGCCGCTGCGGACTTCAACGGGGACGGCGCAGTGAATGCCGTCGATACCCTGCTTATCATGAGATTCTCGCTGGGATTGATCGAAGCCGTCGTCAGTGACCCTGAGCAAGGCGCCTGAAAATTCAATCCGTACGGGCAGAAAAACCGAACAACGTAATTAATTAAGCTATACCGGGCGGTTTTGCGCCGCCCGATATAAATAAATAATAAGGAGACAGAAATGAAAAAACTCTTCGCAATGCTGCTCAGTGTCGCTGTCATTCTGAGCACAATCACGATCCCTGCATATGCGGAAACCGGATCGCCGACCGATAACGACGTTGTTTTCAGTGTTGAAAACGTCACGGCAGCTCCCGGCACAGATGTGTCGGTAGCGTTTAATATCGAAGGCGAGTATGAATCTCACGCTCTCACGGCATTCGTGAGGTATGACACAAATATGCTTTCCGTCGTCGGTAACGGTATTGCTCAGGGAAACATCTGGCAAAACATGATCGCTGGCGGCGGCACGATTGTCGCTGATGCTGTCACGCGTCCGGGACAGGTTCCCTTCATGGCAATCATGCCGACCAATCCGTTCAGCGGAAGCGGAACCATATTTACCATGAATTTTCATGTAAATGAATCCGTAGAGCTCGGCACTGTGATTCCTCTTGAACTTGAAATAAGGGAATTCTACTATATGCCCGTGCAGCAAACTTCTCCTACCCTCATTCCGTTCACATCCGACAACGGTTCAATTACCGCTCAGGTTTACCACTCGGTCACCTTTGTTGACTACGACGGCACTGTTCTTTCCGCTCAGAGTGTTGCCCACGGTTCCGCCGCAATTGAGCCGACAGCCCCCGAACGTGAGGGTTATGCCTTCATCGGATGGGATAAGGACTTCTCAAATGTTACGGAAGACATGACCGTTACCGCTCAATACTCGGCCAACAGCTATTCGATTACCTACACCATCAACGGTGCGGAATACACCGCTCAGACCTATGAATTCGGAACAGCGGTTTCCGCACCCGAGTACACCGTGCCCGAGGGACACACCTTCTCAGGTTGGAATATTCCGGAAACCATGCCTGCCGAGAACATTGTTCTTGATGCGGCACTGACTGTGAAC
>UMLQ01008168.1_pt1 | contig 10155 bp, 4 predicted proteins | sample 1966631 | NCBI WGS metagenome assembly UMLQ01 (sample SAMEA4836206, study PRJEB28245) | human gut metagenome | biome: gut microbiome; material: fecal sample | place: Denmark | collected 2008 | reverse complement strand
ATCCACTTCTCCCCAATCTTTTTGTCCGGGAAGAACTTCCGGAAGACATAGTACTATCTGATGAGTAAAATCCGGTTTTCCAATTTCTTTAATCTGTGTTCCGATACATCGATCTAAGGCAGACAGCGCTTTTCCATCTTCAAAAAGACGATCTAATAACCATAGCCATTCTTTTTTTCTTGCATTTTTATCTGAGTAGCGTGTTGCAAAGCCACAGCCTTTCCCATCTGTGAACTCCAAAAACAAGAATCCGTCAAATAACCAGTCTTTATGTCCATCTGCAAACTGATGTACCACATAGGGGAGAAATTGATCCGAAGTCCAGTCAATACGATGCACTCCTCCCTGGTAAATAAGTGCCAGATCTTTTATTTTATTCTGTCTATATCCTTTATCTATGGATAGCGCATGACTATCCATAGTAATAAATAACAGACAGAAACATATCAATCCTTTTAGATATAGTGAGAAATAGTTCATAATTTTCATGTTTTTAGTTACATACCCCAAGCATAAACTTCACCAAGACTAACTCTCAGCCCGTCATAAGTCGGATAGGTATCAGTTATTACAAAACGAATGTATCGGGCTTGTGTCGCAGGAACATCCATATTAACGTTGGGTTCTCCGATTTTGGGAGAAGTCCAGTCTTTTAATTTAACCCAATTCTCGTTATCAATACTAGCTTCTACATAACCGGCTTTCGATGTGCCTGCCCAAACGTGTGCTGCTGGTGCAACAGGGTTAGCAAATCCAAATCTGAATAATGTATATTCTTTCCCCATGTCAAATACAAAGTAATAGGGCAAGGGCTCTTTTACATCCCATCGGCATAGCCATTGTGTGCCAGGATTATTGTCTATCAATGATTCCACTCCCCATCCCATATTCAGATACCATCCGCCGTCTTGGGTACAACAGTTGTTGAAATCTATAACACTCCATCCTTTCTTGTCTATTGGGTCCGGTTGGAATTTAACTGTGTACAGTTTGGACGCAGCATCAGGACTTATACCATATTTTGAAACGGAAGTAATGCGTAGTGGAAGTACATAGTCACCAAATAAATAAGTACCCTCTTCCGGTATTAACCCTTTCTTGTGGTATTTAATTTTAATGAATGTTTCCTTCATGCCTGTTAATATAACTCCTTTATTATCTACAGTAAAGGAACTCTCCGGCAACATTTTATAAGCCGTGCCATGAGCGGTATTATAATCAATGACTAACTGAGGATCGACTTCAATCTGAAATGAAATATCTTCGTCATTAGAATAATTAGTTCTTATCTTTACGAACAGTTCTCTTTCATTCAAATCGCCGAAAGTCGGCATAAAATCAGTAACCGGACTCATACCAGGAACATCCATTTGCAAATAAGGTTCCTTAATAGTAGGTACAATAATGGTTTTTAGTCGCTCATCATCTGCAGAGATAAAATTTTGCACCACACTCATTTGTATGGGCAAGCCATATTCCTTTCCCGTAGAAAGAAGATCGGATAGACGGTCGGCATTCCATTTAATATCAAAAGCTTTCCGATAGTCGGAATCGTTGAGACGCAGAGCAGGCTGAAGAATGGTATAACAATCGGAAGGTAATAATTGGATCGATGTTCCATTATCCGTATTATAACTCTGAAGAACAGTCTCGTCAACAGAAATGGAAACTTCTGTCTCCTGCTTTCCTTTCCCACTTTTGATAACAAATAATTGATAGGGGGTATCCATACCACGGAATATCTCCGTTTCTGTATAGGTAGAATGCAATAGTCCGATTTGATCATTAACCATGAGATTATCACGATCATCAGTACATGCCGATGCAATAAAAAGTGCAGCAACTATGAATTGTATTGTCTTATGTTTTTTCATATTTATATCCATTACATATATTTACCATCCGTAATTCTGAGTAATATTCTTCATTTCACTCAATTGTTCTTGATTGATAGGGAAGAAATAATGCTTAGGCTCAAATACCCGAGGACCACCTTTCCAAACATTTGATGTCCGCGACCAAGAATCTTCGTATGAAGTGGCCAATAAATTAAGAGAATATTCCGGTCCGGGAAACTCTTGTTGAGCAATCATCCAGCGACGGGCATCATAATATCGGTGTCCCTCAAAGGCTAATTCTACCATGCGTTCCTTTTGAATCAGCATCCGCAACAAATCCTTATTGCCTTTCACTTCCGGATACGCTGTTTCGAGGGCATTTAAACCGGAACGTTCGCGAACAAGGTTAATATACTTCAATGCTTCCGTTTCATTGCGTTCGGGCTTCTCATTGCAAGCTTCAGCATAGTCAAGATATATTTCGGCCAAACGGAAATAGGGCCAGAATACGGTTCCCCAACTGCCACTTTCTGTATTAAGAGCAGGATCGAGTGGGCGTCTCCACATATATCCGACTTTGACACAATCTCCGGATTCTAAGTACGAGGACGATCCTCCCGTAAAAAAGGTAACTTGTTTTATGCCTTTATATTGATTGATCCAATAAAAACCATTTGGAAATACAGAAGCATAAAAACGGGCGTCACGTCCGACACAGCTATTATGCGCTTTAAATCCAGGTGCAAAACTGACTCCCGGCTGCTTGAAATTTTCTGTAAAACCGGTATTTGTATATCCCGATTGCTCATCAATTACAGGATTCCCGTTATTGTCATATCCGGTAACAGGATATCTTCCGGATTTAGCCATCGGATAAGTATCTACTAATTTCAGAGACGGGCAGAAACCACCGACACCCAATTCACAAACTCTAGGAGGCATGCACCGGCTATACAGATAGAAACCTATAGCTCCGAGTCCAGTATTAGTAGGATTACGTCCCCAGGCACCCCAGATCGTCTCTTTATTCCACTCTTCAAAAAGAACTCCTTGATAAGATTTGATGGCACGCAGTAAAGGGTCTGCTTCAGTCTGGTCTTTGTACAATTCATAGATGTTCATATCTATAACGTCTTTGGCAGCTTTAGCGGCTTTTTCCCATTTTTGAGGATCGGGACTTTGTGGAAAAAGGAAATCACCATACAGATTCTTCATTTGTCCTTTATAAAGATCGCATCCATTATACAATGGACTGGCGGCATAGAGCATTAAGCGCGCTTTGGCAGCCATTGCCGCTCCCTTGGTGATACGTCCTGCCCATTTTGTGAAATCGCTGATCTCTGCAGGAAGTTCTGCAATAGCCTTATCATATTCTTCAGCTATGAAATTTACGTTTTCATCAACTGTATGACGGTCTATCGTTTCCGGTTTTATAAGTTCATCCGATTCGATGTCTCCCCAGATATACACAGGACCATATTGACGGAATAGTTCAAAGTAATAATAAGCTCGCAGAAAACGTGCTTCTGCTTTCATTATACGTCTCGTTTCAGAGTCAATCTCCAAACATTCGTCAACATGGTTCATGAATATACTAGCTTGTTTTATGCCTGTATACTTTGCTTTCCAAATATTATAGTTTGGAGTAGAAGGTCCCCATGATCCATTATTGAAAGAGAGGTAGTTGACCCACTGATACCAGGAGAACATGGCTTCATCACTACGGGGAACTGCGCTTCCTTCTTCCAGATATTCATATTCCCGTGGCAAGTAGCTATAAACATGCGCTAAATACTGTTCGGTAGAGACACGCTTACTAAAGGTTTCGTCTTGTGTAAGCTGGTCGAGCAAAGTCACATCCAGATAATCGTTGCATGATACAAAGCTGAATGCAACGGTGAAGTATAGGAATATTCCTAAAATTCGTATCTTTTTATTCATAGTTCTAATATACTTTAAAAGTTAAGATTAAGACCTAAGGTGATTGTTCTCATCTGAGGATATATATTTCCATAGTTGGAATCGAGTTCGGGATCCCACAATTTGAATTTGCTGAATGTCAAAAGGTTGACACCCTGTGCATAAACACGAATTGATGACATGCCCAGACGTTTATAAATATGCTTCGGAAGGGTATATCCTATCTCCACATTTTTCAAACGAAGAAAACTCATATTACGTTGCCAGTAGGTGGAGGGTTGAAGATTATTCTCTACCTTGCTCATAGAAAGCCGTGGATAAGTAGCATTAGGATTAGGATTGCTGGTTGTCCAACGTTTTTCGGCTACATCTGCGTAAATCTGTCCTAAACGCTCTATATTATCAGAGGCACCATAAAGAGCGTCTCCACCGATAATACGAGTCACATTTCCTACTCCCTGCATAAACAGAGAAGCGTCAAATCCTTTCCAGCCCAGACTAATACCAAATCCATAATTTATTTCCGGTACGTCCGTATAGCCAATCGCTACCTTATCGTATGCGTCGATAACGTTATCACCATTGATGTCTTTATATTTAATATCACCAGGACGAACGTTTCCAAAGTTTTGTTTGGGGCTATTGGCTATATCTTCTTCTGACTCAAAAAGACCTAGAGCTATAAGACCGCGTTGCTGACGATAGGCAAATCCAGCTTCACTTTGGTAGGGCCATATAGGAGTCGGTTTATCATCATACAACTTTTTATTTCGATTGTAAGTGAAATTGGCACGGGCAGAGACATACCAGTCATTAAATCGTTGTTCATACTCCATAGAACCATCGAAACCTTGATTCTTCATTTCTCCAAGATTCACATACTGGGTTTCATTGAGACCGACGATTGAAGGAACACTTTCTTGCTGAATATAGATACCGGTACGCTTTTCATAAAAATAATCAAGTTGGAATTTAAGCTGGTCAAATAAGCCAAGTTCCAGTCCCACATTCGCTTTTTGAGCTTTCTCCCATGAAACATTCAGGTTTCCCGGAATACCTGTAGAAATACCTACGATACTTCCACTACCGGGATTCGTTCCGAAAATATAGCCGTATTGTCCTTCTTTCATGGTGGAGTTGAATGCAAAACGTCTGTTTCCGCCAATCTGGTCATTACCTATTTCTCCATACGAACCTTTGATTTTCAACAGGTGGATAGTAGAACGCAACGGATCCCAGAAAGCTTCGTTGCTTAGCATATATCCTATAGCAAAAGAGGGAAAGAAACCAAAACGTTTGTCAGGTGCGAAATTCTCAGAGCCATTGTATCCGAAGTTAAATTCAGCAAAATAACGGTCGTAATATGAATAAGTAGCTCTACCGGCAATACCGATGTTTTTGTGGGCAAAAGCGTCTACATAATTACCCGGGAAATTGTCTGTATAGTTACGCATACTAAAAAGAAACAAGGCTCCAACACGGTGCTTTTCTCCAAAGAGGCGGTCGTAATTGGCTGAGGCTTCAAAGTTGATAGTACGTGTGCCCGAATTCGTCCGTGTGAGTTTCATATAATCACTACCTTCAGTACTCCTTACAAAGTCAAGATTTCCTTCTTCATCACGTCCTGTTGCATAGTAGGTAGATGGTGTTACAATGCGGTTTAGTGTATGCGCATTGTAGGCGTCCCATGAGAACTTAACATTGGCTTTTAATCCCGGAGTTACCATTTTTGAGAAATCCTGTGTAAGCGAAATAAGTGATTGCGCATTGTTGAAGAAATCCTGCGAGTACCCAGAGTTATTCAGGCTGTTATAAGGATTGGTACCCGTACTTGGTTTAGCTAAAGTGCCATCTGAATAAATAGTAGGAGTAGCTATCGGAGAAGTTCGGATCATATAAGCATACAAATCTGATAGTGAACCATAAGGACGGTTCTTGGTCTCATATTGATTGGACAGTGAGAGACTCAGCTCAGTAGATGAAGTTACATTGATATCAATATTTGAACGAAAACTAAACTTGTTATAGCGCATTGAAGCATCGTAGCGGTCTTTATCCGAAATATTGAATACACTGCCTTCCGAATAAAAGGAGCCGCCTACATAATAACGTATTTTAGGAGATCCCCCGGTAACGTTGATATTCACGCGTGTGGTGTTGGAGAAGTCTTTAAACAATGTTTGCATCCAGTCGACATTCGGGTAAAGATCCGGATCTGTATTATTCAGGTATTTTGCTTTTTCTTCAGGTTGTATAGCCAAGCGTCCGGATGATTCCAGAGTAATATCATTATAATAATTGATCCATTGTTCCGTATTAGCCAATTCGGGCATACGTACCGGATTGGTAAAACCGTATTCTACCCGTGCATTAATCTTAGGCGCTGATTCGGTTCCACGTTTTGTCGTGATAAGTACAATACCATTGGCTCCGCGCACTCCATATAATGCTGTTGCGGTAGCGTCTTTCAGAATAGAGAAAGAAGCGATATCCTCAACATCCACAAGGTCCATACTACGTTCTACTCCATCAACCAGCACTAAAGGTTTGTTGCCTGCACCAAAAGTATTGATACCCCGAATCCAAAAATCAGCACCTGCACCCGGTTCACCTGAACGTTGCATGACAACTATACCAGCTAACTGTCCCGCCAAACCGGAACTCAATTTAGCAACAGGCATTTTCAGTTCATTCATCGAAACCGTATTGATGGCACCGATAACACTTGCTTTTCGCTGTTTACCATATGCTACTACGGTAACTTCGTCAAGCTCCGCTGTTTGGGGTTGCATTTTAACTACGATATTTGTTTGCTTACCTACTAAAATAGTCTGTGTTTCCATTCCCAGAAAAGAAACGACCAGTTTATCTGTTGGCAAGACTTCTATCACAAATGTTCCGTCCAAGTCAGTGATAACTCCCCTTGAACGTCCTTCTACCAATATCGATGCACTGGGGATAGGTTCTCCAAATTCATCCAATACTTTTCCTGTGACTTTCTTGCCAGAAGGATTGTCCTTTACTTCTTTGATCTCATCTTTTTGTAAAGAATGCGCAAGAGCATTACTAGCGTTCATGTTTACTAGTGATAATAAACAGAATGTCGTAACAGTCCAGATTTTATATGAAAAAATGTTTTTTCGTAAGTCCGACATCATACATTAATAATTTAAAGTTAAGTAATTCTGTATTTTTTTCTTCTTTAGATTTGATAATTCCACTAATTACAAGTTTGGTATTATATTCATAGGCTGTTTTATTTTATAATTGATTATTATTGGGATATACGTGCTTAATAGAAATATCGGATATATTTCTCTGATAATGTTTTAGCCAACAATATCGGGTTCTCTCCAGAAATTATAGGATGGTGCTCTTTGGATAATGTCCACTCATATTCGAAGTCAGTAATTGATTGATAAAATTGCTTTTCGTCAAACTTTTTGCTAGATAGTGAGGCGGATATTACTTCTGTTGTAAAGCGTTTCCAACGCTTACGATAGTAACTGTTAGTTAATCCACCCCAGCCCCTGTTTGCATAGTCATTTAATTGAGTTGCTTTTTGTCCCCATACTGTCAGGATACAACGTGCATTTTCTTCATAATATTCTTTTTCAGCTTCTGTTTCTCCAAAAGAACGGGCATCGTCAATCCACTTGCCGATTGAAAAATTGGTTTCACAGGATAACAGACGGTCTGTATCTATCAATAGTGAATCCATTTGATTGGCCCATTTCTTCATGCCATCTATGTCTTTCTCTGAATAGCATTGAGTAAAATGATCTCTAAACAAGGAAAAAAGATTTCCTAATACTTGCCGTCCTACATTTATTACATCAAATCGATATCCAGTATTGTCTATATGACTGGCTTTCAACATTTCTGTCCAAATATCCCATAAGTCACGATTGTTGTAAGTGATGTCCGGATAGGTATTCCAACTATCTGTGCCCACTAACATTGGACGTGCATTCATTAAAACGGCTTGCCCTGCTGTTGCATGCTTTTTATATATTTTTTTATGTAATGAATCCCATGCTTTCAGAATATGTTCGTCTTGATTTCCCCCTCTGCATTTTGCCCAGTTTAGAATCCATTGATCAGTTGTTAACGGATAATCCCATGCCTGGTCAAATACAAATTCATACATAAAAGGATTCACATCGAAGCCTTCCAGGGTAGCTCCTAAGCCATATACATTCTCACCACCTTCTGCAAAGAGCCTTTTGATTTTGCTATCAACATCATCCAGATTTCCGACCATCATGGAGTTTCCACCGAAATTGCCCAAGTAACACCATATATATGGTTTCCCATAGTACTTTTCCGTATTCCTCCATATTTCTGTACTGTCACAATAGTAATCCAACAGTATGAGTTTGTCATCTGGCACAGCCTCCAGGAAAGAACGGATTCTGGGTTGTGTCCATTTCTTTTGATCATGGTAAAACATCCATGTCATTTGCAACCACTTAGCCTCAGCATCTACTTGGTAAATGGACTCATATATCTTATTAGAAACCTTTGCCAGGAAATCTTCATTCCAATTTGGAGAATCAACCTCATTAAAAGGATCAATTCCATAAATATGATCTGTACCGTATATTGCCGTCTGCTCTTCCAAATACATTTTTTGAATGATGTTGAACAGAGAGTCCATTGGTTCTATAAAATGACTGCGATATTTTGAATCATATCCTCCCCATTGACTCATTTCGTGAATTTTGGCATCCGGATAGATTGCTTTAAGTTCTTTAGGTACGTGGCCAGAAAATGCAGGTAAAACAGGGGTCATATTAAAGTCGCGTTCTCTCTTTAATATTTGTTTCTGTAATACTTCTTGTTGCTCCAACCATGATTTCGGCAGGGGACTTTGCCAATAATCGACATTAGACATACGATGCCAGGGCAAGTGCGCAGGTCCTGTGAAATATGAACGTATTTGTTCATCGTTTAATCCTAATTTGCTCCAGACCTTATACCATACTGTCTCTTGTCCACTGATAGCTAATGGCATCGTAATTCCATTTAATGCCATCCAGTCAATCAACCTTTCCCAATCAGACCATTTCCAATAAGGCATTGTATATCCAAATGTACAGTAGTTCAAGAAGAAACGATTGTCACACTTAGAACGGATAGATATTGGTTGAGGAATTACTGGTAACTCTTCGGGCATATCAATGCTATCAGAGGCATACCAAGATACATTCGTATGGCAGTAATATTTCAGATAATGGTTAAGACCTACGGCCAAAGAATTATTATTATTTCCCTTTATGCGAATTTTCTTGTGTGCCGATTCTAGTATAAAACGATCCATCTGGTTTGAGTCATTTAGTAATTCAAATTCAAAAGAATCTGCATGTTGAGGAAATAATCTCTGGCACATCTGTTCTAATACTGGGTTACTTGATCCAGTATCCTTTCTACAACTTGTAAAAAGAAAAATTGTAAGTATTATATAGAAGTATTGTCTGTTCATATCAGGGTAATAAAAATAAGAATGTATTATATGTTAGATATTTGATTTTCATGGATGTATAATTTCATTTGTTTCTCGTAACTCTTCCAATACTTTCCAGCATTGAAATAATCCCCTTGGTACATGAAAGCACCCTTTCCATTTACCACCTTTCAGCGGTAACAAAACTTCCCCTCTGCGATTCAGATATCCGTACCATTCCGGATATTCCGGATCTTTGAAGTGCGACCATGTGTAGTCATGCACTTTTTCAAACCATTCCAGACATTTCCTGTCTCCGGTCAGCTGATAACCTTTCAGCAGTGATATCAGAGATTCAATATGCACCCACCAAAGTTTCTGATCCCATTCCAATTGCTGGGGAGGACAACCGTTACGGTCCATAAAGTAATAGATACCTCCATATTGCTTGTCCCAACCATAGTCGAGCATTGTCAGGGTTACGTCTTTTGCTTTTTCTATCAATTTCGGACGATTCAGGCGTTTGCCCAAATCCATGATGAACCACATCGCTTCAATAGCATGACCGGGAGTCACCTGGCGTCCTTCGAAGCAATCCACCAGATTACCGTCCATATCGACATTCTCAACAATGATGCCCCCCAGCTCCGGACGATAAAAGACATCCATCACTTCATGGATACAGGTTTCCATCGTCTGTTCCAGATAACCGGGATCCAGAAGATGTTCGATCTCCAAAGCCAGATTACAGAGGATCATCGGGAGAGCGAAGTTCTTCAGATTACGAGTACCCGGATGAAGCTTGTTCCACTTGCCTTTCGGATTATCAACCTTAGAAAGGATGATTTCAAAGGTCTTCTTTGCTATGTCCGCATACTCCTGATTTCCCGTAGCAAGACTCAGCTGTCCAAAGGCCATCGTGGCGAAAGTATATGAGAAAATATTGTATGG
>UMLQ01046733.1_pt1 | contig 10205 bp, 9 predicted proteins | sample 1966631 | NCBI WGS metagenome assembly UMLQ01 (sample SAMEA4836206, study PRJEB28245) | human gut metagenome | biome: gut microbiome; material: fecal sample | place: Denmark | collected 2008 | reverse complement strand
CGATACGGAGCGCATCATGACGGCGCTTTCGGAGTCGCTTCCGGCGGGAAAAGTCGGGGACGCGATGAGGTGCGCCGCGGCGATACAGTTCTTCCTTCCGGGAATGCCGTGCATATATTACGGCGACGAGACCGGAATGACCGGCGGCGCCGACCCGTTCAACCGCGGATTCTTCACGGAACACGACCGGGAGCTGACGGAATTCTACCGCCGCCTCGGTAACATGAGAAAAAAATCCCCGGCTCTCCGGCGGGGAACGCTTGAAATTACCGAAAAATCGGGAGCGGTCGTTATTTCGCGCAGCTTGGGCGGTGAGAAACGCACCCTGACGGTTTCTCCCTCGGAGTTTGATATCAGATGAAAGGGCAAGCCATGAAATCAAAGCGCATAATTCCGCTTATTCTTGCGGCGGATCTGTTTCTTTCCGCCTGCAATACCGGGAGACAGGCTTCTTCCGGCACGTCATCGGAATCCGCGTCATCCCCTCCGGCGGAAACACCGCGGTAGACGGAAGCCCCCACGTCAACCGGCACGGAACCGGTTCCGACCGATGAAATCACGCCGGGCACCGGGACGTCCCCCGGAACGACGGCGCCTGCGGAAACGACGGAAACACCGACGGATCCCCCGCAGACAACGGCACCTCCGGCAACGACCGGAAAAGTGACAAAGCCCCCGAAGCAGACGACACCCCCGCCGTCAACCGCGCCGCAGGAGCCTGTCCCCTGCTCGTAGGACAACGAAAAGCTGGCTGAGTGAAAGCCGCCGCGGAAAAATACGGCTCGGTCGGGCTTCAGGCGGCGGTCATAACCGGTGGAAGGGTCACATTTACGGGTCAGTACGGCTGGGCGGAGCTTGACGGGCGCCCGATGGAGTCCGACTCGCTATAAGAATAGCGTCGCTGTCGAAAACCGTTGTCGGAATGGCGGCTTTCCGGCTTATCGACGACGGAGTTCTTGAGCTTGACACCGACATTTCGGAATATCTCGGCTTCACGGTCAGAAATCCCGCATATCCGGATGTGCCGATAACCCTCCGACTGCTTCTTTCCCACAGGTCGGGGATAAAATCAAGCGTGAACGGCTACGGATACGTTTACAGCCTCGACGCGCTTGACAGGCTTTTACGCGAATCCTCGTCTTACAGCAAGGGCGCGCCGGGTACATATTATGCCTACAGCAATTTCGGGTTCGGAATGATCGGTGCGATATGCGAGAATGTGACCGGGAAGAGCCTTTCGGCACTTTCGCGTGAATTCTTCTTCATCCCGATGGGGACAGATGCCGGTTTCGTTCCGTCGGAGCTTACGGCAGACAGGCTTGCGGTGATCTATAACGAGAACCACAGGGTCACGCAGTCGGTGTCGAAGCAGCTTGCGGTGAAGGATGCGAAGGCTCCCTGCGGCGCGATAAATCTCTATGCCGGCGGGCTGACGATCAGTGCGGAGGGGTTTGCAAGAGTCCTCACCATCCTTATGAACGACGGATGTTACGACGGCGTCCGGTATCTTTCGTCGGAGAGCGTGAAAAACATTCTCACCGCGCAGTGCGCCAAGCAGGGCTATGCAAAGCAGTGCCTTCCCGTGGCATATTATCCCGGAATGTACGGTCAGGACGGGCTGTATTTCCACACCGGCAACAGGTTCGGCGTTTTCTCGGTCTACACCTTCGATCCGGTAACCGGAGGCGGCACCGTTGTTGTCTCCACAGGGGCGAAGCCGGTGGTCAAAAGCCACGTCGCCGCCGTCTGCGGAGAGATTTCGGAGTATGTTCACAATTATCCGGAGAAATTTGCGGGGCAGATACCTGATTCCTGACAATTCCGTCCCGTTACACTATAATTATTTTGCCTGCCAATGGCGGCGGAAAAGAGGAAAATATCATGTACCAACCAAGAGTTCTTACAATACAGGACATTTCGTGCTTCGGAAAATGCTCGCTGACCGTTGCGCTGCCGATAATCTCGGCGATGGGCGTCGAAACGTGCATAATGCCGACGGCGGTGCTTTCGACCCATACCGGAGGCTTTACCGGCTACACATGGCGAGACCTGACCGGCGACATGAGAGGGATCGCGGCTCACTGGAAGTCGCTTGACCTGAAATTCGACGCGATATACACCGGGTATCTCGGCTCTGCGGAACAGCTTCGGATAGTCGGAGAGATATTCCGCGATTTCGGCAGAGGTGCCGTGAAGCTGGTCGATCCCGTTATGGGTGACAACGGAAAGCTGTATCCCGGCTTCAGCGAAGAATTTGCCGCCGGGATGGCAAAGCTGTGCGGGAAAGCCGATATAATCGTTCCGAACCTCACCGAGGCGGCATTCATGCTCGGAATACCGTTCGAAAAAGCCCCGCATGACGAGAGCATTATAAAGGATATCCTTGTAAAGCTGACCGGGCTCGGCTGCCGGATCGCGGTTCTGACCGGAATAATCCCCGACAGCTCGCGTCAGGGAGTCATGGCATACGACAGCGCGACCGGAGAATTCTGTTCGTATTACAGCAAAAATCTCGACGTGAAGTTCCACGGGACAGGCGATGTTTTCGCAAGCGCCTTCTGCGGGGCGGTCGCAAAAAAGAAGCCTCTCCCCGATGCCCTTAAGACCGCCGTGGATTTCACCGTTGCCTGCATCGAAAAATCCATGGGCGACAGCGAACACACATACGGTGTAAGATTCGAGGAATGCCTGGCGGAAATTGTGGATAACCGGGGCTGATTTCTCAATGTTCAGACGACAAAAATCCCCTCTGCGTGAGCAGAGAGGATTTTTTGATAAAGGTTAGTTGTTACTCTTTGTCGGAAGGTGCGGAGCTGTCCGATGCCTCCCTGTTCTTTCCGGCAGAGACCATGACGTTTGTCAGGATGCCGAGGATAAGCGCGCAGGCAATGGAGGTGAGAGTGACCTTACCGAAGCTGACAGTCAGACCGCCGATTCCGCAGATGAGGATGACAGCGACCACGAAGAGGTTTCTGTTGTCGCCGAGATCAACCTCCTTGATCATTTTCAGACCGGAAACTGCGATGAAGCCGTAGAGCGTGATGCACACACCGCCCATTACGCAATTCGGAATTGATGCGAGGAAGGTTACGAAGGGACCGAAGAAGGAGATGATCATTGCCATTGCCGCGGTGGTGAGGATGGTCACGACAGAGGCGTTTCCGGTGATTGCCACGCATCCGACCGATTCGCCGTAGGTGGTGTTCGGGCAGCCGCCGAAGATAGAGCCTGCGATGGAGCCGACACCGTCTCCGAGGAGGGTTCTGTGAAGTCCGGGGTCTTCAAGCAGATCCTTGTCGATGATGGTCGAGAGGTTCTTGTGGTCGGCGATGTGCTCCGCAAAGACAACGAATGCGACGGGGACATATGCTACCGCAACGGTTGCTATGTAGTGACCGTCAATCGCCTTGAGACCCTTTGCAGCCTCAAAGAAGGTGAAGTCGGGGATGGCGAACCAGTCCATGTTTCTGAATACCGAGAAATCGATGATCTTAAGGGCGTCGTTTCCGGAAGCAATGCCGATCACCGTGAAGATGGCGGCAGCGGCATATCCGGCGCAGATACCGATGATGAAGGGGATGAGCTTTGCCATCTTTTTGCCGTATACCGAGCAGAGGATGACAACGAACAGAGTTACAAGTCCGCAGACAAGTGCGACATAGGGGCTTGCGACCGAGACTTGAGATACATCGTCTACAATCGCACCGTCCTTTACGACCTGCGTCACAACATCCTTCATGACCTTACCCTTGGTGAGGTCGCCGACTGCGTTGCCTGCAAGCGAAAGTCCGATGATCGCGACTGTCGGTCCGATAACAACGGCGGGCATGAGCTTGTTTATCCACCTGACACCGGCAAGCTTTATGACTATTGCGATAATGACGTAGACAAGTCCGGCAAACAGGGCACCGAGAATCAGTCCCGCGTGTCCCGCCTGTGCCGATGCCGCTCCTGCAAATGCCGCAAACATAGAGCCGATGAAGGCGAACGACGAGCCGAGGAATACCGGGCTTCTGAATTTCGTGAAGAGCAGATAGACAACGGTTCCCACGCCCGCGCCGAACAGCGCCGCCGACTGGGACATCCCGTTTCCGATTATCGACGGTACCGCGATCGTTGCCGCAAGTATCGCAAGGAGCTGCTGAAGCCCGAACAGCAGCAGCTGCCCGAATTTCGGTCTGTCATTGACATTGTAAGTGAGTTTCATATTACCCTCCGTTTATTTTAAGCCTTTCGGGGGATACGCGGGCGCTGCCCGAACCCGCCAAGAAACTTCTTGAAAGAAGTTTCTTGGAACTTCAAGAACTTTTGAAAAAAGACCATTGAAGAAGTCGGTGCTGAAACCGGAATTTATCAAATCCTTTTTCAAAAGTTTTTGAAAATTCTCAAAAAACTTTTTTCAAAAAGTTTTTTGAGCGGGGTTCGGGGCAGAGCCCCGCAGCTCCCCTCAGACTTTATTTATATTTTTCAAGCAGATCGGCGGCGTCCTCGCCGTCGGTTTCTGCGAGCTTTACCGAAATTATCTCCATGGTAGAGGTGGGGACGTTTTTACCGACGTAATCGGCGCGGATGGGAAGCTCCCTGTGACCGCGGTCAACCACAACGGCGAGCCGTATCGCATCGGGGCGACCGAGCCTGAACACCGCTTCGATTGCGGCTCTTGCGGTTCTGCCGGTGTAAAGGACATCGTCTGCAAGGATAACCTTTTTGCCGGCAACCGGGAACGGGATATCGCTTCCGTTGACGACCGGCATATCGGAAACGGCAGTAAGGTCGTCGCGGTAGAGCGTTATGTCAAGGATTCCGACCGGGACGTCGGTTCCCTCAATACGCTTTATGTTTTCGGCGATCCGCTTTGCGACCGGCACGCCCCTTGTTCTGATTCCGACAAGGCACAGTCCGTCGGTTCCGTTGTTCTTTTCAAGGATCTCGTGAGTTATCCTCATAAGCGCCCTGCGCATTGCATCCGCGTCAAGTATCCTTGCCTTGTATCTTGTTTCCATGCTCAAAAACCTCCGCAGGCACCAAAAAAAGCCCTGCCGACGGCAAGACTCCACAAAATCCGGGCACAAAGACCCCGTATGTCATCTTGCCGGTCTCTCTGTACCGGATTAAAGATTTCTTAACGGTGCTGATTATACCACATCATTATCGGTTTGTCAATAGAATTTTAATATTTTTTTCACCGAAGGGCAAAAAAATGCCGTATTTCCCCGAACAGAGCCGAAAAAAGTCCCGCCTCCCCGAGCTTTGCGGAAGAACAGGGAGGCGGGTTGTTTTTTATCTGCCGGAGCGGCTTATTTCGTGCTTACGATGACCTGAACCGATTCATTTGAGAATACAAGCCCGGTTGCCTCGGCGATCTTGCTGACGCTGATATTCTGATATACCGAGACCGTGTCACCCTCACTGAGGCTGCCGGAATTTGCATAATACTTTCCGGTATATTCTGTGCCGTCCTCAGCCGTGACGGTGAAGGTGAGGGTGGTTTTGTGGCTTCCCCAGCTTTCGTCGCTTTCGACCTTAAGGGCTATGGTGCAGCCGCCGGCGGTCATTTCAGCCTGCTTCAGACCGAAATCAAGGACGATCTTTCCGTTTGCGCCGGAGAAGGCATACGTGAGCATTTCGCGGGGATCGACTGCCGTCGTCGCCTTAAGCCCGGAAACGGTGTAATCAAGGCTTTCGGGAAGCGCAATGCCGTACTGACGGGCGATTTTTTCGCGCCCGCTGCTTCCGGTGCGGCAGGTGAACTTTACCTCTTCCCCGTTTGCCCCGAGATTGCTGAAGCTGCCTGTCCGGTATTCGACAGTGAAGAGATTTCCGCTTTCATCGGCAACAACGACCGAAAGCAGGCATTTGCCGAACAGCGAACCGGGATCAAGCGTCGGGGTGAGCTTGAAGGTGTACTTTCCGACGGTGTAGACATCCTCGCCGATGAGAGTGAGAGAGCCGATTTTTCCGTAGCCCTCAAATCCCTCAAACGCGACCGAAAGGCGGTCGGCGAATTTCGGATCGACAGGCTCTTCAAGCCCCGATACCGTGACCGTAAAGGTTTCCGCAAGAGTAATTCCGTAGTCCGCCTCAAGCGTGTTTCCGGAGGTGTTGAGACTGAAGGTGACGGTATCGGAATTTGCGAAATACTTTGTCTTGTCGGCATCGTAGCGCAGCCTTCTCAGCTCGTTTCCGTTTGCGTCGCAAAGTACGGTGTACAGACGGAGACGGCTTGCCGAGACATCAGCCTCGGTTTTGATTATGTAGCTGCCGAGTGTCTTGTCTCCCGGGAGCTTTATCTCCGCTTCGCCGTAGCCGGAGAAGCCGGAGAACACCGCCGAGACCTCATTCGAGGGGTCATAGGACAGCATATCGCTGAGCCCGCCGACGGTTACTTTCTTTTCGGCTGCCGAAAGCGAAACCCCCATGACGGAAACAAGCCTGTCCGCGTCCTGAACGGTGCAGGTTATGACATCACCGTTTGACAGGCTGAGTACCCGGTCAAAGGTGCATCTGAGATGATATGTTGACGGGTTTTCGCCGGTGGAGTCGTATATTTTTATTCTGTATCCGTCTGCTGCGGAGGTGAATTCCGCGGCAAGACGGCTGTCTCCGATCATGACCGGAGAAGACGGAACATTAACTGTTGCCTTTCCGAATCCGGTATAGCCGTCAAAGACGACCGAAACACCCTCAAACGGGTTGAATTTCACAGCTTCCTTCAGCCCGCTGACCTTAACGGTACTGTGCCGGACGGCGAGCTTTATCTTATACAGCTTTTCGAAATCCGTGAAGCCGGGCTTGACCGACACTGTGATTTTGTCGCCGTTTTTGAGATATGCGTTTTCTCTGTCAAGAGAGACGCTGACGCAGTCCTTCAGCGAAAGATTCTCCTGAAATGAGTTCCACAGGTCGCCGAGACCGAAATCATCCTTGGGCTTGATCTTCCTGCTGAAGATCTTCTTGTCGATCTTCTTCAGCGCATCGTCGTTCCACTTTACCGAGGGGGTCGCGTAGCCGTCGCAGCCGGTGTAGACGATGTCGAAATACTTATCGACGTAGACTTTTTTCGGCATCACCGATATCACCGCGATGACGGTGATGAGTATGAGCAGTGCAGCCGCTGCCGCCGCGGTCAGTATGACGTTTCTTTTGACCGAGAAGAATTTTTTCAGCGCTGACGGCTTTTTCGGAGGCATGGGGGGATAAAACGGAGTCCCGGTTCCGGTGCCTGCCGCCTGTCCTCCGACCGGAGTGCCGCATTTTTCGCAGAACACGGCTTTGTCGGGAAGCTGCGCTCCGCATTTTTCACAGAACATATTGATCGTCTCCTTGATGAATGTATTTTACGTTAATATTATAAACTATTATCGCGGGAAATGCAAGACGGACGGAGGAGAAATATTGAGGGTATATGCCGCCTGTCCCTCTTTCTTTCCGGAAAAAAGCGCAGACCCGGGGCAGCACCGGAAAAACCCCCTCCGCAGAGGTTTCCCGCCGCGGAAGGGATCTTTGCCGTTGTATCGGATCAGTCCTCGTAGATCGTCTTGAAGGACTTGCCCCACTTTTCGATTCTGAGATTGTAGACCTCGTTGTCCTCAGCCTTTTCCCAGAGGGTCAGGATGACAAACGGCTCGGTGGTGCTCTTGTTTTCAAGCCAGTGGAATACTCCGCCGGGGATGTAGGCAAGAGAGCCGGGAGCAACGTCGTAAACGTCGTCGTCAAGGTGTAGCTTTGCCTCACCCCTGACAATGTAGTAGATCTCGGGTTTCTCGTGAACACCGCCGCCGGTCTTGCATCCGGGAGCAAGGGTGCCCTCGTTCATCTGTATCGCGGGACCGCCCGCAACAACGCTGTCGAGTATCATTTTGGAGGAGTATGTCTCGTCAAGCACAAGAGGCTTTACCTCCCATGAGTTGATTACAACTCCCTTGGGTTTGTCTGCCATAACAATGTTCCTTTCATTGGCGCCGAAGCGCATCAAACCGGAAAAATCACCGTCCGACCGGACAATAATTGTTTCCCATTTTTCAAAAGTTCTTGAAGATTTTCAAGAAACTTCTTTCAAGAAGTTTCTTGAGCGGGTCCGGGCAGCGCCCGGAAAATCCCCAATCAGCTGATCTTCACAAGCACCTTGATGTCCTGCTTGTGCATTTCCCTGTGATGGAGGAAGTAGTCGGGAGCCTCTGAGAAGGGGATCTCTCTTGTGATCATGCTTTCAAGGTTAAGCCCGGTTTTCTCCATGTAGTCTATTATCCTGGGAACGAGACCGAACTCGCCCATGACACCGATGATATTGAGCCTCTTCGTCACCATGCGGTTGAAGATAAGTCCGTTTATCTCTGTCTCATAGAAGCCGACCATGGAGAGCGTGCCGTATTCGGCAGCCATGTCGATAGCCTGCTGAACGGTGGGGGTGGCTCCGGAGGTCTCAAGGACGAAATCGGCACCGTGACCGTTTGTTATGCGGTAGACCTCCTCGCCGGCGTCAACTCTTGTGTTGTTGACGATGTCGGTAGCACCGGCGTCAAGGCATCTCTGCAGCTTGGAATCGGTTCTTCCGACTGCGATTATCCGTCCCGCGCCCATTGTCTTTGCAAGGGCAACTATTCCGAGGGCAATAGGACCTGTCCCTATGACCGCAACAATCGTTTCGGGGGTGATCTTACGCTTTGTGATGCCGGCATAGGAGACGGTGAGCGGCTCTATCGTCGCGGCGTTCCTGTCGTCGATGTTGTCCGGAAGGTGGAAGAGGTGGATCTCCGGCATGATTATGTACTCGGCAAATCCGCCGTCCCAGCAGTTTATTGTTCCGACGCTCTTGATGTTCTCGCAGTGCGCAAGGTCGCCGCGCCTGCAGGCGGGGCATTTGCGGCAGGTGACTCCGTTGTCGGAAACAACGCGGTCTCCGGGCTTGAATTTCGTGACCGCAGAGCCGATTCTGTCAACAACTCCCGTCCACTCATGGCCTATCCTGACCGGGTACTTTATAAGCCCGTCGCGGACGAAATTCGTCTCGCCTGTGTAAATGGCAAGGTCGGTCCCGCAGATTCCGCAGTAGGTCACGCGGCAGAGGATCTCATCCGGCTCAAGCTCGCGTACCGGAACTTCCTTTATCACCGCTTTGTTCTGTTCTTCGATTATCAGTGCCTTCATTAATGGTTACTCTTTCGTTATTTGATTATTTGCCGAGATAGAACCGGTTGTAAAGCGCGTCGGTCTCTTCTCTTGTCGGCATTGAGGGAGAGCTGCCCTTTCTCGTTACCGAGATTGAAGCCACGCTGTTGCCGAATTTCATGGCGTCGATGACGTCCCTGCCCTCTGAGATGGCAACGGTAAAGCCGCCGTTGAAGGCGTCTCCCGCTCCCGTGGTGTCAACCGGCTTGAGGTCGGTGGTCGGAACAAGCGCCTTTTCGGTGCCGTTCGTCCAGAAAACGCCCTTCTTGCCGAGTGTGATGATAACGTTCTTCACACCGAGCGCAAGGAGCCTGTCTGCCGCTTCCTCCGCAGTTTCGGGAGAGGTGACCTTTACGCCGCTGAAGAATTCCGCCTCTGTCTCGTTGGGAGTGAAGAAATCGATGCCCTTGAAGAGTCCTTCCGGAACCTCCTGCATCGGCGCGGGGTTGAGGACGAAGGGCTTGCCGTATTTTTCAGCCAGCTCCTTGAGGGCGATGACGCTGTCAAGGCTGGACTCAAGCTGGGTGAGGACTGCGTTCGATTCCGCGATATCCTGCTCCGCCGCGTAAACGTCCTCTTTTGTGATATATGCGTTTGCGCCCTTGACGACGATTATGCGGTTTTCACCGGTGGTCTCGCTGACCTCGATGAATGCCGAGCCGGTGTCGGCTTTGTCGGTGACGGTGACGTACTTCTGGGTCATTCCCTCGGCGGTGTAATGCTTTCTTGCGACGTCGCTGAGCATATCCGTTCCGATCTTTGTGACCATAACGACCTCGCCGCCGGAGCGGGATGCCGCGGTCGCCTGGTTGGAGCCCTTTCCGCCGGGGCCGAACTTGACTGCAGAGCCGAGAACGGTCTCTCCGTCGCCGGGGAAGCGGGGCGCAAAGCCGGTAATGTCGGTTATAAAGCTGCCGACAACAACTATTTTACAGGTCTTGGACATGAAATTTTCCTTCCTTTCACTGAAATATATACGCTGCCCGAATCATTCAGCCTGATTTTTATCAGACCGAACCGACAACAAAAATATATAT
>UMLQ01041301.1_pt1 | contig 10313 bp, 10 predicted proteins | sample 1966631 | NCBI WGS metagenome assembly UMLQ01 (sample SAMEA4836206, study PRJEB28245) | human gut metagenome | biome: gut microbiome; material: fecal sample | place: Denmark | collected 2008 | reverse complement strand
GGCGTGTTTTGGTTCTTGCTCAGCTGCGCTGTTTTGCCTGACGCAGGGCGAGGATGCGGTTCATTTCGTTGGATACGATCATGTAGCCCTCGTCGACGCCCATGCCGGGCTTGGCAAGGATCTGCACCGGCTGGGTCGCCATGGCGCAGTGGACGCAGACCTGGGCCGAGCGGTCCGTTTCGTTGCAGGTGCCGCCCTGATAGGCGCCGATGCCGTGCGCCTTGCAGTAGAGCACTGCCTCAATGGTATTGTTGATGCCGCCGAGGTCGGGCGTCTTGATCTGCACCATATGACCGGCTCTGCGGTCGGCAAATTCCCGGATATCCTCGAGCGTGTTGCACCATTCGTCAGCGACCAGCTCGACCTGAATGCCGCGGCGGTCAAGCTCCGCCGTCAGGCCCGCAAGCGCAACGATCTGCGTTTCGCGGTCGCAGTCGCAGTCCATCGGCCCTTCGATGCGCAGATGGAAGGGCTTTGCCGCCTGCTCCAGCTCCGCAAGATAATCGGCCATGGCGGCATAGTTGTTGTTTCCGAACGCCGCGCCGATGGTGCCGTAGACGTCGATGTGCAGGACGGGCTGATAGCTCTCGTCCGCGCGCATGGTCAGGATGCGGTCACGGAGCCATTTGACGTACTCCAGCAGCTTTTCGCCGTGCTCGCCGAGCTTGGTCTGCACGTTGTTGATGAGCGCGTGCGGCAGCACCTGCGCGCGCTTGATGATCATCTTGTCGGCGTTGTCATAGCGGTCGTCGCCGGACTGCGTAAAGATGGGGATCGGCGTCTGGCTGACCGTGCAGCCGTATTCGTCCGCGACGACCTCGCACATCAGGCGTCCCGTCGCCTTGGCGACTGCGTCCAGAATGGCCTGCGAGACACCGTAGCGGATGGCCGTATGCAGGCGCTTGCCGTTTACCTCGATGGCCTCCATCTGCGCGCACAGGCTGCGGAAATCATCTGCCTCCCGGCCCAGCAGCATCGGGCGGACATACTGCTCGATGATGGGGATAAAGTCCTTTGCCAGAAACAGCGGGTCGCGTCCGCCCGCGCCGGAATACTGCACCGCCGCGCAGTCGCCGAAGGCGATCTGGCCGTCTTCCAGAACGATCATGACCGAGACGGCCTCGCCCTTCATGCGCACGGCGGAAAAGCCCTCCGTGACGGGCTGGCCGATGTAAAACATACCGTCGTGACCCGCGCCGCGCTTAATGGCGCGCTGGTCATCAAAATAAAACCCCGTGCTGCCCGCAGCGCAAACAACATCCTTGATTTTCATGTTCTGTTCCTCCTGTTCCTTTATCTGGGCCGCCCGACCAGACGGCCCTTGCTGATGGCGTAAACATCGTCGGTCACCATCTGGAATGTCGCTTTCCGATGCTCAAACGCAGCGCGTTCCGCGATTTTTCCCATATGATAATCCCGAAGCTCCTTTGTAAACGGGAGATTGCCCATGTTCATGATGCGCACCGCGCCGTCGTTGTCGCGGCACGGCAGCATCTGACCGGCATTGAAGCGGCAGGGCGCGAACGGAACGTCCAGAACGCCCGCCTTTACGCCGCGGCACGCGCCGAGCGCGATATCGCCCATGCCAAGCTCGAAGCACTTGTCGACGATGCAGCGCGTTTCCTGCCGGATGATCTCCATTTCCTCGTCCAGATGCGTGTTGGCAAACGTCTGCTCGGTCATCATGCTGACGACCTGCCGTGTGCAGCGCAGCCCCTGCGCGTTCGCCTCCATCGTCGGGATGCCGATGGCCTCGTGCGGGCTTTTGACGATGACCTTCGTGGCCTTGGAAAGCGCCGCGATCAGCGCGCCGGTCGAGATGACGCCGAACGCCTTTGCCTCGTCCGCCGGGAAGCCGCCCATCCACTGGTGCAGCACCGTCGTGACAACTACGTCGTGATAGCCGTACTTTGCAAGATATTCCTCCGTCAGCTCCTCAAGTGTGCGGACTGCGGCGATGTCCTGGATCAGGTTGCCGCACTGGCCGTAGCCGACCGTGATGTTTTTCACGCCCTGCTCCGCCGCAAGCAGCGCCTCGATGATGGCGACCGCGTGGGAAATGCAGGGCGGCACGAGCGTGCCGGTCAGCGGCCCATACGGCTCACGGTTGATGGAAACGCCCATTTCCTCATACAGGCCGGTCAACCGGTCGACGTACTGCCAGTTGGCGATGGTCGTCTCCATCGGGACGTTTTTGCAGTAGGGCAGATTGTAGGAGATGCCGCCGCCCTCGTAGCTGGTGAAGCCGCCCGCATAGGCAATTTCGGTCAGAAGCCGCGCATCCGGGGTGCCGTGGCGCACCTGCACCGGCACATTGACGCTCTCCACGACTCTCCGGCAGCCGTAGACGCCGTGGTTGACGGCCGGGAAGCCGTTGAGCATGGCGCGGCCCTCCTCCTTGGAGGCCTTGATGCCCTCCTCGGCCTCGTGATAGCGGTTCTGGCGGGTGTAGCTGTCGATGGTGGTCGGCAGCAGATCTGCCTCGCCCTCTTTTTCCAGATACTGCATAAGCTTGATGTGCTCCTCAAGCACCGGCACACCGGCACGCGGCTGGATGAGCGTCCTGTGCTCCTTTTTCGCTTCGATCAGTCTGGCGGAAAAATTGCGGCTCGGCTTCTGCTGCTTCTGATACGCCGCGGCCTCCGTCAGATCGACGTCCCGGCCCGTCGGCCACTGCTGCAGAACCTCCTGCCGCATTGCCATGAATTCCCCTTCCGGGATCTTTCTGTTCTGAATTTCCATCAGTTGATCTCCTCTTTCATGATTTGGAGCGCGATCTCCGGCTCGCTCTGCGCAAGCAGGCCCATCGCCGCCAGAATATAACGTTTGTCCAGAATGATATCCGCCTTTTTCGGACGGAGCGACGCAGGCGCAGCCGGGTCGCAGCAGGCAAAGCGCGCGATCTGCCGCGCCCGCTGCGAATGGATGAGGCTCCCGCCCGTCACGACGACCCTGCGCACCTCGCTCAGATCCTTTCCGCTCTGCACGAAGGTCTGTCCGAGCATCGTATACGTTTCCTCAAGCGTACCGGCGTGGCGCATCACGGCGGTCTGCACGGCCATGGAGGCGACCGCGTAATCAAGCATCTCCAGCTCCGTATCGTGCTCCGGCAGCGTCTGCGTATTGTGCGCAAGCAGCTGCACGAGCGCCTCCACCCGCTCCGGCGAAAGCCCGGAAAGCTCCGCCAGCCGCTGCGCGCCCGCCGCAGCCAGCACGCCCTCGATGGAATAGCGCATACCGATATCGCCCTCGACCGTCCGCTTGGCATACGGCTCCGGCAGACCCTTGTAGACCCGGTTCATCTGCCGGGGCATCCCCTCGGCAATGGAATAGACGTCCGTCGTCGCGCCGCCGACATCCACACCGATCAGCTCCCCGATGCCGGGCGTTTTGTCCGTTCCCTTCGCCAGCAGCGTCATGGCCTGCATGACCGCCGCAGGCGTCGGCATCATCGGGCCGCTCATGCGCTCTGCCGCGGCGTTCAGGCCCTTTGCCTGCACGATGCGGCGCAGGAAAATGCTGCGGATGGTCTTCTGCGTGTCCTCCGTTTTGAGCACGCCGAATTTCGGCATGACGTTTTCGCAGACGGATACCTCGAAGCCCTCCAGCGCCTTCCGGCACTGCTGCATGGCCGTGCGGTTGCCCGCGAGAACGATTGGGAACTGCGGGCGGATCGCGGCGAGCATCTGCGCGTTATGAATGACGCAGGCGCTGTTGCCGCCGTCCGTGCCGCCGACCAGAAGAAAAATGTCCGGGTTCACGCGCTGAATGGTTTCCAGATCGTCCTGCGTCAGCTCGAATGAAAACTGCCCGACGATCTTCGCGCCCGCGCCGAGGCTTGCCAGCCGCGCGGCCTCCATCGTCAGCTCCGGCACAAGTCCACTGACCATCATCCGCAGGCCGCCCGCCGCCGAGGAGCAGGCATACGACTGCGCAAATGTCAATGGCCCCGTCTGCGCAAGCAGCGCGTCCAGCGCCTTCTGAAAACCGATGCGCACATCCGAAGCGACCGTTGTATATGCCTGCGCCGTGCCGAGAAGCTTGGCTGCGTCCAGATCAACGGCAGTCAGCTTCGTGTAGGTGCTGCCGAAATCCGTCAACAATACTGGCTTCATTGCGGTCCCTCTTCGGGATACAGGATCTCCCGCAGCGCGGCGATGGTCGTTTCCGGCGGCGTACCGGGCGGGAAGGCCCGGTCAAAGCCCATGGCCTTGAAGCGCTTTTCCACGTCTGCGAAATCCTGCTTGCCGACGACGATATTGCCGCCGACGAGCAGCGGAATTCCGGCAAGACCGGCCTCGTCGCACTTTTCCCGCATTCCGCGGCAGTCCAGCTCCCCTTGACCGTAAAGCGAGGACACCACGATAGCGTCCGCGTCCGCTTCGATCGCCGCCTCGATATACTCCTCCTGCGAAACCATGACACCCAGATTCACAACGTCAAAGCCCGCCTCGGTGAACGCGTGATAGAGGATCTTGTTCCCAACCGCGTGCACGTCCGCGCCGATGACGCCGATGATGAGTACCTTTTTCCGTTCTTCGTTCATAGCTGCACCTCATACTCCGCTGCCGCACGCTTCACGCTGCCGCATACTGTCAAGATAGTTCTGTCTTCCGATCTCATAAAGGTTATTGCCCTCGCTGTCGATGATGACCGTCACGGGGAAATTCTCGACATACAGCCGCCGCACGGCCTCCGGGCCGAGGTCGGGATAGGCGATGACCTCCGCTTTTTTGATGCACTGGCTCAAGAGCGCGCCGCAGCCGCCGGTCGCGCCGAAATAGACGGCGCCGCAGGCGCGGATCGCCTCTATGACCGCCTCGCTGCGCTTGCCCTTGCCGATCATGCCGGTCAGACCCTGACGCAGCAGCGCCGGACTGTAGGCGTCCATGCGGTAGGAGGTCGTCGGCCCGGCCGAGCCGATCGCCTGTCCCGGCTTTGCCGGCGTCGGGCCGACAAAATAAATAACAGCGCCGCGCATATCAAACGGCAGGGGCTGCCCCGCTTCGAGCAGCGTGCAGAGGCGCTTGTGCGCGGCATCACGCGCGGTGTAGAGTTCGCCCGTCAGCAGGCACATATCGCCTGCGCGCAATGCGCGCGCTGCCGCGCTGTCAAGGGGAGTTTTCAGTTTGATCGCCATCTCAAAGCACCTCCGTTACATGGCGCGTCACATGGCAGTTGAGATTCACCGCCACGGGCAGGCCCGCGATATGCGTCGGGCTGGTCAGAATGTTGACTGCCAGCGCCGTCGTCCTGCCGCCGAAGCCCTGCGGGCCGATGCCGAGCGCGTTGATGCTTTCCAGAAGCTCCTGCTCCAATGCCCGGTAAAACGGGTCTTCGTTCGGCGTATCCAGCTCGCGCAGGAGCGCCTGCTTTGCCAGCAGCGCCGCTTTGTCGAACGTACCGCCGATCCCCACGCCCACCACGATGGGCGGGCACGGGTTCGGGCCAGCGTCCTGCACGGTCTGCAAAACGAAGCGCTTGACGCCCTCCAGCCCGTCGGACGGGCGGAGCATGGCGATCCGGCTCATGTTTTCGCTGCCGAAGCCCTTGGGAGCGACGGTGATTTTGATCTGTTCGCCGGGGACAAGGTCAAAATAGAGCATGGCCGGGGTATTATCGCCCGTGTTGACGCGGTCAAACGGGTCGCGCACGACGGACTTGCGCAGCCAGCCCGCCGCGTAGCCTCTTCGCACGCCCTCCTGCACGGCGGCCTTGAGGTCGCCCGCGATATGTACCTCCTGTCCGATCTCCAGGAACACGCAGGCCATGCCGGTGTCCTGGCAGATCGGCTGGGCGTTGGCGGCGGCAAGCTCCGCGTTCTCTAAAATCTGCCGCAGGATCTCCTGCGCCGCGGGCCATGGCTCTGCCGCCTGCGCGCTTTGCAGCTGCCGCAGCACATCCCGCGGCAGGTCATAATTGGCGCGGATGCACATCTGCGCCACGGTATTGGTCAGAAGCTCCGCCTGTATTTCTCTCATATTCCGCTCCTATTGTCCGTTTGACGGATCGTGTCCAGCAGCTCTCCGTCGCGTGAGATCACCCTTGCGACCACCCGGTCCGATACCGGAAGCGGTGCAGGAACACCAGTGATGCGCTCGGCGCGCTCTTTCAGCTCGTGAATGTCCACGACGGGAAGCCCCGCCGCCCGGAGGCGTTCGCGCAGTTCCGTGTTTTTCGGGTTGACCGCGACGCCCGCCTGCGTCACGAGTACGTCCACATCCTGTCCGGGCGTGGAGATGCAGGTCACGCGGTCGCGCACGATGGGCAGCCGTCCCCGGAACAGCGGCGCGGCGATGAGCGCGAGCTTACTGCCGGCAGCCGCGTCGCTGTGGCCGCCGCTGCCGCCCATGATGGAGCCGTTGGAGTCCGTGTGGACGTTGATATTGAACGAAGTGTCGATCTCTGTCGCGCCGAGCACGGCGACGTCCAGAGAGTCGACCGCCGCGCTCCGGCAGCCGGGGCTGGCGTACTGCTCCGCCGATACTTCGCAGTGGCAGGGATTTTCGCGGATGGAGCTTACTGCCTTCAGATCGAAGCACTGCACATCCAGCAGCGCCCGGAACAGTCCCTCGTTCAGCATATCGACCAGCAGGCCGGTGATCCCGCCCTGCGCGTAGCTGCCGTGAATGTTCTGCTGCTTCATGATTTTTTCCAGATACATTGCCGTCGCCAGCGACGCGCCGCCTGCGCCCGTCTGGAAGGAAAAGCCATCCTTGAGAAGACCGGAGCTGGCAATGACCCGCGCGGCGGTCTGCGCGATGGTGATCGCGACGGGATTGCGCGTCATGCGGGTCGTGCCGGAGACGATTCCGGCGGGGTCACCGATGGCGTCCACGGCGACGACATAATCCACGTAAATTTCCGGGATCGACCAGCCGCAGAGCGGATACGGCACAAGTTCATCGGTGATAACAATGACCTTTTTCGCGTACTGCGCGTCCGGGAAGGCGTAGCCCAGCGAACCGCAGGCCGATTTTCCGACCTTGCCCGTGCAGTTGCCCATCGTGTCGCTGCTTGGCGCGGCGATGAATGCAACGTCGATTGGGGTTTCGCCGCCTGCAATATCGCGCGGGCGGCCGCCGTGCGTCCGGAACTCCACGGGCTGGTCCATGACGCCCCCCGAAATGGCGCGGCCAAGTCCGGCGGACATATAGTTGGTCAGCAGTCTGCTGACCGTTCCGTTTTTGATATGCTCCAGCATCGGCAGGTGCACGTCGAACAGCGCGCTGGCGTTGACCGTCAGATCGCGGATGCCCATGGCGCTGATCTGCTCCATGACCATGTTGACGACATAGTCGCCGTTTCGCAGATGGTGGTGGAACGAGACGCACATCCCGTCCTGCAGGCCGGAAAGGCGGATCGCCTCACGCAGAGAGGAAACGACCTTGGAATCCTTCATTGCAGCGTACCTCCCTCCGCAAGAATTTCTTCCGCTGCGGCCAGCGTCTGTCTGGCCCGCGCGGCGATCGGCGCGTCGATCATCTTTCCGCGCAGCGCCACCGCGCCCTTGCCGCAGCGCTTTGCCTCCTCAATAGCCGCGAGAACCTGTCTGGCATAGTCCGCCTCCGCCTGCGAGGGGCTGAAGCAGCGGTTAATTGCGTCCAGATGCCGGGGCGAGATGGATGCTTTGCCGGTAAAGCCCAGGCTGCGGGCAAGGCGGCTGTCGGCTTCGATGCCTTCATCGTCGTTCACGTCGGTGAAGGGGGTGTCGTAGACATCAATTCCGGCGGCGTGCGCCGCTGTGACGAGGCGCGTCCGGGCATAGAGGATCTCAAGGCCCTCCTTTGTCCGGCTGCAGTGCAGGTCGGCGCTTAGATCCTCCGCGCCGAGAAACAGTGCCCGCACACGCGGGGAGGCCGTCGCGATCTCGAATGCGTTTTCCACGCCGAGCGCTGTCTCGATCAGCGCGATGAGGCCAATTGTGCCCGGCTCCATGCCGCAGCGGCGTTCGATTTCGCCGATGGCGGCGTCGCAGCCGCAGACGGTCTGCCGCGACGCGGTCTTCGGGAGCATGATGTAATCCGGCCTCTGCGGCACGATGGCCTCTAAATCCTGTGCAAACAGCGGCGTGTCCGCCGCATTGACGCGGACGATGATCTCGCTGCGGCAGCGCTCCACATTCGTCACCGCGTATTTGACCAGTATGCGCGCCGCGTCCTTTTCATCGGGCGATACGGCGTCCTCCAGATCAAATATGATGGCGTCCGCGCCGAAAAAGCCGCAGCTTGTCATCATTTTCGGGTTATTTCCGGGTACAAAGAGCATGGAACGTCTCATGCGGTCCCTCCTTCCGCCCGTGCGAGCGCGGCTTCCAGCCGGGCACGCAGGATCCAGTCGAGCGCGCCGTGGTCGTCTACGGCAATCTCTCCCTGCTGCACGTCTGCGGCGCGCAGAACGCTGTGCACCGTCTGCTCGATCGCAGCGCCGAACTGCAATCGGACGGTCGACGCGATCCGCAGCTCAAGCGTTTCAGCGGGCCGCACCGTGACCAGTACGTCCGCCGACTCCGCCGCTCCGGCAGAAGCCTCGTTTCGGATAACCACCAAAATTCCCCCTTGTATGTTTTTCAATATTTCATGCTGCTTGCAGCAGATTTTCCTTGATTAAAGCGGGCTTTATCCTCTATACTGAAAGAAAACGGCACAGGAGGCAAAACGCCCATGACGACAAACGCGATTCAGAGCAGCCATATCTACAGCACGTATTTTGCTCCCCGCGGCCGCAGCCGGATCTACACGCTCGGTATGCAGATCGCGCAGCTTTATCTTTCGCCCTTCGACCAGATCATCGGCTTCATCGGGGAAGCCGGCTCCGGCAAGAGCGTGCTCATCAAGGGGATGTTCCCCGGCATCGAGCTTACGAACGACGACGACGGCGTCAACGTCCGCCCGCTCCCGCTTCTGGAGCAGGAGTATGAAACGGGCTTTTTCACGCCGCACACCTACCATCTGGACATCCGCTTCGAGACGGGCTTCCATCAGCTCTCGGAGCTGGCGGACGCCGTCCGGCTGGCTGTCCGGCGCGGCAAGCGCATCATCATCGAGCATTTTGACCTGATCTATCCCCTGCTCGGCGTCAACGCGAATCTGCTCATCGGCGTCGGCGAGCAGATCGTCATCACGCGGCCGAACCTCTTTGGCCCTCTGCCGCAGGAGCTGTGCGACATCGTCTATCCGTCGCTTGCCTATCGCCTCATGGCGCACAGCGCAGAGGATCTGTGCGAATACGCCATGACGCAGGAGCAGATGCTTGCGTGCAGCCACGGCGATATCCGCCACGGCTTCGTGCTCGAATTCAACGAGCACCAGCCGGATATCGATATTCCCACGCTCGAAGCGCGCGTCAACGAGCTGATCCGGCAGGATCTGCCCATCGACTACTATGACGAGAGCCACATTCTGCTCGGCGGCGCACAGCACTACTGCACTGGGCCGCGCACCCATGTGCGCTCAACAGGCCGCATCATCGGCTTCCGGCTGCTCGATCATTTCATCTACGACCACTTCCACAAGACGTATATGCTGGTCGGCTGTGTCGGAGACGATTCTGAGGAAAACATCCGGAAGCTCGAAACAATCCACGGGTGAGGTGTTGGGTTATGCAGCGCACCTGCATACCTGGTTGTAGGGGCCGATGCCCACATCGGCCCGTTGGGAAGTTACGAATGTGCCGAAGATTTCCGTTAAAACGGTGCATTCTGCCGGGCCGACGTGGGCATCGGCCCCTACAGTGTGCTGCGCAAATCTGCGGCTGCCCAACGGGCGGAGCAGAGCCCCGCCCCTACCAACTGTGTTCAAGGCAGGCTGCTTTTTGCATAAAAACCGAGTTTCCTTGCGGAACAGGCAATGTCCGGATGGGCATTGCCTGTTCTTTTGTCTAAACGACGTTTCCTTTTTTGATTACAGTATCGACCAGATTGCTGCCAAGGCGGTAGCAGATATAGTCCAGATCCTCTGCGTTCCAGATGAGAATGTCCGCCTGCTTGCCCGGCTCGATGGAGCCGATGCGGTCGGCGCGGCAGATGGCGGCGGCGCCGTTGAGCGTCACCGCGGTCAGCGCCTGTTCGGGCGTCAGCCGGTAGCGCAGGCAGCCGAGGCTGATGACCAGCTGCATATTGAGGCACGGGCAGGAGCCGGGGTTGAAGTCCGTCGCCATGGCGACCGGAACACCGGCCTGCACCATATCCTGTACGGGCGCGTAGGCCGCGCCCAGATAAAAGCTTGTTGCGGGCAGGCAGCAGGCGACCGTGCCGCCCTCTGCCATGGACGCGATGCCGGACGGCGGGCAGACGATCAGGTGCTCCGCCGAGA
>UMLQ01038215.1_pt1 | contig 10326 bp, 6 predicted proteins | sample 1966631 | NCBI WGS metagenome assembly UMLQ01 (sample SAMEA4836206, study PRJEB28245) | human gut metagenome | biome: gut microbiome; material: fecal sample | place: Denmark | collected 2008 | reverse complement strand
GCCTGCCGCAATTGGTCGTACACTACGATCGTGCCAAGATCGCCCGTTACGGGATGAATATAGAGGAGTTGAACACGATCATCCGTACGGCTTATGCGGGAGAGGCGGCGGGTGTCGTTTTCGAGAATGAGCGACGTTTCGACTTGGTGCTTCGTCTGGATAACGATAAAGTGGCGGATCTGAATTTGGATAAGCTCTTTGTACGGACTGCCGAGGGAATCCAGATCCCGGTTAGCGAGGTCGCTACGATCGGGCTGGTCAACGGGCCTCTACAGATTAACCGGGATGCCACGAAACGCCGTATCGTGATCGGGGTGAATGTCCGTGACGCTGATATCCAGAAAGTCGTGCGTACTATCCAAGAAACCCTTGACAAGCATATCAAGCTGGAACCGGGATACTACTTTGAGTATGGCGGCCAGTTCGAGAACTTGCAGAATGCGATCGATACGCTTACGATCGTGATACCGGTCGCCTTGTCATTGATCTTATTGCTATTGTTCTTTGCCTTTAAGAGTGTTACCTACTCGCTGGTGGTATTTTCTACCGTCCCGTTATCCTTGATCGGGGGTATTCTGGCCCTTTGGTTACGAGGGTTGCCTTTCAGTATATCGGCGGGGGTCGGCTTTATCGCCTTGTTTGGCGTAGCGGTTTTGAATGGTATATTAATGATTAATCATTTTAATAACTTACGAAAACAAACTAAATATCAAATGACAACGAATCGTATCCTCGCGAAAGGATGTCCGCATCTACTTCGCCCCGTATTCTTGACCGGCTTGGTAGCTTCTCTAGGATTCGTGCCGATGGCGATAGCGAAGTCCGCGGGCGCGGAGGTGCAACGTCCGTTAGCGACGGTCGTGATCGGAGGCTTGATTGTCTCCACGATCTTGACGTTGATTATTATCCCGGTATTTTATCGGTTGGTAAATAGCTCGGCCGCTTGGAAGCGCCAACGCTGGTTGAAGCGCCTATTGCCGTTTCTTCTTTTTTTAGGTATCTTATTCCCCACGCATGCCCAACAGACGGTGTCGTTGGAAGAAGCCGTGACGATCGCCTTGGAGAATCATCCTCGCCTGAAGACTGCCACGGCATCCATTGAACGTAGTCGTGCTTCACGGGGAGAGAGCTGGGAGGTGTCACCGACCACCTTTAATTATTCATGGGGACAGATCAACGGTGAGACACGAAACGACAATCAAATGGAGATCACGCAATCCTTGGGCTCTCTATTGACCCCATTTTATAAGAACGCCTTGGTGAACCGTCAAGTCGCCACGGGAGAATATTACCGGGACTTGGTGAAGAAGGAGATTACGGCCGAGGTAAAACGGGCATGGGCTTATTATCAATATGCCTTTCATCTATGTGCCTTGTATAAAGAGCAGATCGAGTGGGCCGGACGTTTGCGAAAGGCAAGTCAGTTGCGTTATGAGCAAGGGGATATCACGCTATTGGAGCGGAATATGTCATCTACCTTGGTCGCCGATCTACAGACCCGTTTGTCGCAGGCGGAAGAGGAGTTGCAATTGGCTACCCGTCGTTTCTCTTGGACTTGTTATTCGGATTCCCCATTACTGCCTATGGATACGACATTGGTTTTATTCCCCGCTCGCGTAGCCGAGATCGCTCCGTCCGATATCCATCTGAATTATTTCCGGAGCGTGGCCGATGAGAAGAAAGCCATGCTTCGTATCGAACGAAGCCGTTTCTTCCCGGAACTATCGGTAGGATATGTGCGTCAGAAAATAGCCCCGTTGAGCGGTCTGGACTCTTGGATGGTCGGGATCTCGTTCCCGGTATTGTTCTTCCCGCAGCATAGCCGGGTAAGGCAAGCGAAGATCGATTCCTATATCGCCCGTACGGAAGCGGAGAGTAACATCCGTCAATTGAACAATAAGGTGGAGGAGTTGAGCGTCGCGCTTCGTAAGGAAGGAGAGCATATCCGCTATTATACGACCGGCGCTTTACCGGAAGCGGAGGCTTTGTTGAAGAGCGCGACGGTACAGTTCAAAGAGAGCGAGACAGATATCACGCAGTTTGTTCAAAGCCTGAACGCCGCCCGGGAGATCCGGCGGGGATATATCGAGGCCGTATATGCCTATAATATATCGGCGCTTGAGTTGGAGTTGTATAGTAGATAACCAGAAAAATCGTATAAGATGAAAAAGATATGGATTCCTGCGGCTCTTATGGCATTGGCCGCATGCAGTATGACAAACAACGCGGAGAAAGGACAGGGCGATTCGCAAGACATAACTGCCCGGCCCGCTATTACTCAAGTAGCAGAAAACATACCGTCCGAACCATCCGTGGATAGCGTAGAGGTGGATGGGATTTCCTCGGCTACGGCCCTTCCGAATCACTCCTCTTTCAACGGGATCATGGTAGTTCCCCCGCAGCGGCAGGCTACGGGTAAATTGACGATGGGAGGCACGGTTCATGCTACTACGCTGCTTCCGGGCGATTATGTGAAGAAGGGCTCCGTGGTCGTCAGCTTGGAGAATCCGGATTTTATCACGTTGCAACAGACCTATTTGGATGCCCATGCCCAAACGGAATACTTAGAGGCTGAGTATAAAAGGCAACAGCGTTTGAGCGAGCAAGAAGCGGCCTCGCAAAAACGTTTCCAGCAAAGCAAGGCGGATTATCTTTCCATGAAGAGCCGTCAAGATGCCGCCGCCGCGCAACTCGCTATCCTAGGTGTCTCCGCCGGCGATCTTCTGGAAGACGGTATCCAACCTTATTTGGAGGTAAAAGCGCCATTAAGCGGTTATGTCGCCGGGCTGTCCATTAATCTCGGTAAATACGTGAACGCGGGCGAACCGATCTGTGATGTGATCGATAAAGGCGAGACTCTTCTTTGCCTGACCGCTTATGAGAAGGATTTAGCGGACTTATCCATTGGGAACCAAGTGCAGTTCCGGGTGAATGGAATGGGGAAGGAGACCTTCCATGCGGTCTTGGTCTCGATCGGACAGGAGGTGGACGAGACGAGCCGTTCCTTGGAAATGTACGCTCGGGTGAAAGAGACGAATCCCCGTTTTCGTCCCGGTATGTATGTTTCCGCACGGGTAGAGAAGAAATGACTATCTTTGTCTTCATGAAGAAAATGAATATAAAGAATAAATATGTGTTCTCGTTGGTCATCATATCGATCATGGTGGCCTTCTTGATCCATTTCCCGGAATTGGTGTCGTTGTTTGACGTTACCGGGCAGAACGCTCTTTTCCCGGATATGTCGGTATTGGATGTAGCGAATGAGGTCTTTTTCACCTTCGTGTCCCTCTTACTGTTATTTGCGATGAACACGTATGTCTTTGGTTTCAATCGGCAGAAAGCGCATATCTCTTGGCGGAAGGTCCTGCTCTCGTTCGTGATGACTTGGTGCGTGAATAATTTATTAGGAAAGGGTTTCGTGTTCTTGCACCATCAGTTTGATATCCCGGCGATCGACGCCTTGGTGCATCATTATCTGCATCCGTTGAGGGATTTTATCATGTCGTGTGTCGTTACGGGTAGTTGCTATATGATTTACCTGATTCGTCAAAGCCAGCAAGTACAGGTCGAGAACCAGCAATTGCGGGCGGAGAATCTATTGAACCAATATGAGGCCTTGAAGAGCCAGCTTAATCCTCATATGTTATTTAATTCCTTGAATACGCTCCGTTCCTTGATCCGGGAGACTCCCGGGAAGGCACAAGAATATTTGCAGGAGTTATCCCGTGTCTTACGTTATACCTTGCAAGAGAATGAGTGCCGTAGTGTTACTTTACGGGAGGAGATGGATTTCGTGAACGCTTATATCTTCCTTTTGAAAATGCGCTATGAGGATAATCTGGTCTTCGATATAGACTTAGGGAAGGAGCACGAGTCTAAGCAACTGCCTCCTATGTCGGTGCAGCTTTTGATCGAGAACGCCGTGAAGCATAACGAGATCAGCAACCGTCATTCATTGACCATTTCCGTTCGTTCTGACCATGATTCCTTGACGGTTAGCAATCCCATCCAACCGAAATTGACACATAGCGGAGGCACCGGTATTGGCTTGGTGAACCTGAGTAAACGTTATAACCTCTTGTATAAGAAAGATATTTCCATAAAAGAAGATGCTAGTATATTCAGCGTAACAATCCCTTTGGTATGAAAGCTTTGATAATAGAAGACGAGAAAGCGGCTGTCCGTAATTTGATGGCATTGCTGGGAGAGGTTGATCCGGATATCGAGGTGATCGATGTCCTAGATAGTATTACGGATAGTGTTGAATGGTTTCAATCGCATCCAATGCCGGAACTTATCTTTCTGGATATCCATTTGGCGGATGGTTCGGCTTTCGAGATCTTCGGTCATGTAGATATCTCTTGCCCGATCATTTTCACGACAGCCTATGATGAATATGCGCTGAAAGCGTTTAAAGTGAATAGCGTAGATTATCTGCTGAAACCGATCGACGCGGATGATATACGGAAAGCTTTGGATAAGTTGTCACGGTTACAATCGACGGCTGTGGAGAAAGAAGCGATCGATTATTCCGCTGTCATGCAAGCCTTGAAGCGGGTGGAAGGATATAAAACGCATTTCTTGATCCCTGTGAAAGGGGATAAGCTGCTACCTGTTTCCGTGGATATGATCTTATTTTTCTATATAGCGGACGGAAATGTAAAGGCGGTGATGACGGACGGGAAGGAATACCTTTTCACGCAGACCTTGGATGAGCTCGCCGATAGCCTTGATCCTGCCTTGTTCTTCCGGATCAATCGTCAGTACTTGATATCCAGAAAGGCGGTGCAAGATATCGATCTCTGGTTTAACGGACGCCTTGCGGTCAATTTGATCGTACCGACCTTGGAGCGTATATTGGTTAGCAAGGCGAGAGTGCCGGATTTCAAGACGTGGTTTACGTCATGATGGATTATCAAGAGGATTATAGGGGTGGAGTACGATGAACCGGGCTCCATGCTTATACGTCGGGTCTAATTGAATGGAGCCACCTAAATGCTCGATAATCGTTTGGCTGATGGATAACCCTAAGCCTGTACCCTGCGCGTATTCATCTACCTTTTCGAAACGCTCGAATATGACTTTCTGCTTATCCTCCGGTATTCCACATCCGGTATCGGTTACGGTGATACGTACATGCTGTTTGTCCTCATCTATTTGATAAGATAGGTTGATCTCTCCTTCTTTCGTGAATTTGCAGGCATTAGTCAATAAGTTTATCAATAATTGTTGGAGACGTATCGAATCTGTCTGAATATGTAAGGGGTCTTCAGAAGGTGTATAGGTCAATTGAACACCCGGAAAGACCCGGTGCTCTACACTTGCTAAAGCGTTCCGGCAACAATCCGATAAGTTTGTCTTCTCTATAATGAACTTCATATTCCCGGATTCTAGGCGAGAAAGGTCAAGAATATCATTTATCAGATTAAGTAATAAATAAGAGTTATTGTTGATAATGGAGAAAAACTCTTTCTTTTCGCCAGCGGAAATAGATTCATCGGATATTAATTCCGAAAAGCCGACAATCGCGTTAAGCGGCGTACGGATCTCATGGCTGATATTGGCGATAAACGTGCTTTTCATCTGGTTGGCGTGTTCCGCTATCTCTTTGGCTGTACGAAGTTGACGCTCGGACTCTACTAAGGCTTCCTTGTCTTTCATAAGTTCTCGTTGGTAGCGGCGTGCGGAGCGATAGGACTTGTATACGATGTATAGCATCACTAAAAGAACGATCGATACTACGAGTAGAATAATCATTAACAACCTTTGGGTATGCAGTTGTTGTTCACGTAGCTGTAGCTCGTATGCCTGCATCTCTTGATTGTTTAGATCATGTAATGTCCGGAGCTGATTGATCTGCCGGTTGAAGGCCTCGTCATGCAACATCTTGGTATGTTCTACAACTTCTCTACTAAATGCGAGCGCTTCTTTATAACGTCCCAATGCTTCGAGTATCTCGACTTTCAGTTCCGATGTTCGTATATCTTCTTCTGTTAATTTATTTTTATCTATGATATTCAGCGCCCTTTCATACATACCTATTAAATAGTAATACTTGGCGAAAACGAAGTTGTAGCAGAATTCCGTATAATCATCTCCGGTTTTCTCTACGATCGGTGTCGCCTTCAACAAGGTCTCCAATGCCTGCTTGGGCTTGTCTTGAAGGACATACATATCCGCATAAAAAACATACATTAGCGCACGGCAACGATCCACGGGGAATGCGGTGCCTTGTTCTTCATTCTCTCTTTCCCTATCTTGGATCATTTCATCGTAACGGGTTAATAATTCCTCGGCCTCGGTGAAATGGTCGGTTCGTAGATAAGATTCGATGAGGTTTCCCATGTATTGCATCTCGAATTTCGGATTGTCACCTCGTTTCTGTAATAAATCGAGACCTTCCCGATAAGCTACTATCGCGTCACTATCCCGATGTATTTCTTGATAGATTAAACCTAAGTTCTCATTGCAACAAATCAATCCATATTCACTCTTTGTATCACGGGCATAGTTGTATAGGCTGATTGCCCCGTTCATCGCTAACTCATAATTGCCGTCCCATAGATCCATTTGGCAAATGAATCCTCGCGCATCGAATAATGCGTCCGGAACCTCATTCTTGGCCGCGGCCAATGAATCTATCTTATGCGACCAGTAAATCAGGCTATCCCTGTTTTGTATATTGTAATAATGGCGGGATAAATTGGCCCATGCGTAATATAAGGAAGCATGACCTTTCGAAGTGGAGCTTGCCACATCTGCCATTTTGTTTAGGTAAACAATCTCCTTGGGCATTTGCCTGTACATTGTCGCTAAATCCTTATATAACTCGATCTGTTCATTTATGGCTGGCGAGGACTTTAATAGGGATAAAAGGCTGTCTTCCCTTTGTTGGGTAGTATAGGTGTTTTCCCCTAAAGAAAACATTGGGATCATTAAATAGATAAATAATACTAAATAGGTATTTCTCATGATATTGTATGATGTTCAATACAAAAATACATTTTAATATTAAATATCAAGCGTATGTTATGGAATTTTAGAGGTCTGCCTTATAGTTTCTTTTTCAAAGTGAAGAAAAAAGTAACCCCTTTTCCCGGACTGCTCTTCGCCGATATTTGTCCTTTATGGAAATTAACCCCGTTTTTAACGATGGATAATCCTAATCCGGTTCCTCCGATCTTACGACTGCGTCCCTTGTCTACCCGGTAGAAGCGCTCGAATATGCGATTGATATGTTCTTCCGGGATACCCACTCCATTATCGGAGAAGCTAAAGTAATAATATTTAGGATCTTCTTTATAGCAGTTGACGGTAATCCTTATGTTTTCTCCCGCATAAGCGATCGCGTTGTCATATAGATTCCGGAATATGGAATAGAGTAGGGAGTTATTCCCGAACACGGTCGGATCTCCCGGGAGGATAATTTCCGACGTGATGTGTTTTTCTTCCATATCTTGGGAGCATTCTTTTTGTATCTCGGCGATAAGCTTCGTGATATTTACTTCCGTGAGGTCGAACATCTCGGATGCCTCGTCAAGTCTGTTTAATACGGAAATATCTCGTAATAATCCTGTAAGGCGGGTACTTTGGGAATAACAACGTTCCAAGAAAAATTGACGTTTGTCCGGACTCAAATCTGGGTTGGATAGGATTGTTTCCAAATACCCTTGAATGCTGCTGACCGGTGTTTTCAGCTCGTGAGAGACGTTCTGCGTAAGCTGTCGTTTCATCCGGCTTTCTTCTTCTTGACGGGATATATCATTAATAGAGATCTCATAACTATTATCGAGGAATAAAATACATTCGATCAAGAATATTTTACCGTTCTTGTCAATAGTCACGGACTCTCTTAATACTTTCTTTTTCCGATTCAGATTCCGGATATTCTTATTCAAGAAGGTACGGATTGGTTCTAATTCGGCTATATCAGTAACGTCTTCCACTTGGTGGATCTGGGTGTCGGATATGACATTTATGAATTGAATGAATAGGATGTTAGAAAGAATCTCCCGCCCTTCACTTGTAAACATGGCGAAGCCTTCCTTGGAATATTGGAAATGTTTGATAAGCTTTTCCCGTTCCATGGATAACTCGTTTTTCGCTTTCTGCTGCCGATGGTATAAGGTTACGATATTCTGTGAGATATCACCTAGTTCATCATTCGGGAAAACATAATCGACCGCAGGCATTCGATCTTTCTCTACGTTTAAGGCGAAATCCCTTAGTTTGGATATCGTTTTACCTATGCTGAAAGTAAAACGGGAAAGGACAAAGAAGAAAATCAAGGTCATCAATGCCATGAAATAAATGAAGTCCTTGTTTACCGTCAATATCCCTCTTACATATGGATCATAGGGCAGGGCTGAGCGGTAAATATAACCTCCTATATTTGATGCCGAATAGAAATACCTTTTTCCCGTAGATTCCGAGGAACGGATAGCGAATCCTTCATTATATAATCGGGCTTTGCGTACCTCGCTCCGGTCGTTATGGTTATTAAACTCGTCCGTCCCGCTATTATCAAACAATACGTCGCCGGATGGATCTATAATGGTTACCCGCAAATCCTTTTGAGGGATGTCGTCCATGAAACTTATTACGGTCTTGTTGATGTCCGTACTTTGTTGGCATTTGCGGAATAATTGGTAATTATAGTTACTCAACACATTGTTCAACTTTTCTTGCGCGAACTCCCTTTCCCGCTGATATTGGAATAGCAGGAAACAGACCGTAAAGCCCAAGAACATAAAAAAGACCGACCAGAAAAGCCGTTGGCTAAACGGTATCCGGTGCCTTTTCTCACCATCTATCTTTACCATGATTCACGACAATATTAGCATTCAAAACAATAACCGAAACCTAAGCGAGTTACGATGTTCTTTCCATAAGGACCTATTTTCTTACGTAACCGGGTGATGTTGACATCGATGGTACGGTCTAGAACATATACCTCGTCTTTCCAGATGCGAGACAGTATTTCCTCTCTGGAGAAGACGTTCCCTTTATTTTCCAATAGAAGTTTTAGTATCTCAAACTCTTTTTTGGTCAATGGAACTTCCACCCCGTCTACCGTAGCCTTGATGCGTTTCGTATCAAGAGCTAATGTCTCATACTCGAGTTTCTCAATCTCTTTATCTTTTGATTTCTCGGAAGTTCTTCTTAGTACGGCCTTAACACGCGCTATCACTTGGCGGATGGAGAAAGGCTTGGAGATATAGTCGTCCGCCCCGAGATTGAACCCTGTGAGCATATCGTTCTCCGTATCTTTGGCCGTGAGGAAGATGATAGGGGTATTGGCCGTCTTCTCATCTTGTCGCAGGATACGTGCCATCTTGAAACCGGAGATTTCTCCCATCATGACATCCAACAATAATAAATTGTAAACGGTCAGATCCTTTTTCAATGCCTCTTCCGCACTATAGGCGGTATCTACTTCATAACCTTCTATTTCTAAGTTGAATTTAAGGATCTCACACAAATCCTCTTCATCATCCACTACAAGAATACGAGTTGTTGCCATAAGCTGTTCTGTTTTTAAAAGAGTGCCTTACGGCTCTCCATATACAAATATAATTATTTTTGGCAAAGAACGGATATTCTTATTTCGGAGAAATGAAATATATGTTACATTGCTGTTAAGATCGCTCATATAACATTTCTGCCGCAGGATATGTGTTAGTATAATAGATCATTAGGGATGCTACTTCCTATAATAATTATAATCCGTGACAAAACCCTCGCAAAGCCAGTTGGCCAAGGCTTGCCGATTGTTGCTGAGGATGATCCGTTGTTGGTCGTATTGGTTTTGTATGTTGCCCAATTCGACGAATACGGAGGTCGGGGTCGTGTGACGTAATACATATAAGTTACGATCGTCTACCGTGCCCGAGAATCCCCGGCCCGGCTGGTGGCGGTTGTATTTGCGCGAGAAAGTGGATTTCATCGTTTTAGCCAAGCGCTTGCTCGCTTGATCCTTGGGCTTATGATAGAAAAAGACATCGGTCCTTTGATGCCGGCTCCGACTGTCCACATGGATGAATATCGCTCTCTTATAAGTTTCTTTATCTTTCCGGCTCAAGCTGTTTATCTTGGCGCAACGCTGATCCAGACGGCTTACTTGGCTGAGGGGGATCGGACTACCCATACAAGTTTCCCGTTTGCTGTTATTGAGAAATTGCTGGTCACGTATTCCGTCCTTTGCGTCTTGGATGATAATATGTACCTTTGCGCCTCGCGTTAAAAGATTGCGTGCCAGACGTAGCATGATGTCGTAAGCGTATTCATCCTCATGCAATTCATGGGAGCCCATTTTACCGATCGCCC
>UMLQ01062684.1_pt1 | contig 10371 bp, 10 predicted proteins | sample 1966631 | NCBI WGS metagenome assembly UMLQ01 (sample SAMEA4836206, study PRJEB28245) | human gut metagenome | biome: gut microbiome; material: fecal sample | place: Denmark | collected 2008 | reverse complement strand
CAAATCAGGATGGAACAGATTGTACGTACACATTAATGATAGGTAGTCGTATAGTTAAAATTAACGCAGGTGGATGATGAATAACAATAGGGGACTTTTTAGTCCCCTATTAAGTTGTATAGGTGAAGAATGACAGGAAAAATAATAAAAGGAATTGCGGGATTTTATTATGTTCACATAAAAGATTATGGAATATATGAATGCAAGGCAAAGGGAAAATTTAGAAATAATAAAATAAAACCTTTAGTAGGGGACAATGTAGAAGTTGATATATTGGATTCTTTAGAGAAAAAAGGAAATATAGTAAAAATTTTATCAAGGGAAAATGATCTTATCAGACCATTAGTTGCAAATGTAGATCAGGCAATGATAGTATTTGCAGTAAAAAAACCTGATCCTAATTTAAATCTATTGGACAGATTCTTAGTAATGATGGAATATCAGAATATTGAAACAATAATCTGTTTTAATAAAATAGACATTGGAAATGAAAAATTCATGGAAGAATTAAAGAACACATACAACAATGCAGGATATAAGGTCTTATTTGCAAGCGCTACGGAAAATGAAGGCGTGGAAGAAATAAAGAAACTACTATATGGAAAGACAACTGTTTTAGCCGGACCGTCAGGTGTAGGTAAATCTTCAATGTTAAATGCGCTTACAAATGAAGATAAAATGGAAACAGGTAAAATAAGCGAGAAAATAGGCAGAGGTAAGCATACAACAAGGCATTCAGAAATATTTAACATGGATAAAGAGTCATATATCGTAGATACTCCCGGTTTTAGTTCGATGTTTGTACCTGGAATGACTAAAGAAAAGTTGCAGGATTGTTTTCCTGAAATGGCACAGTATGAGCCGGAATGTAAATTTGGAGGGTGTGCACATATAAATGAACCTATATGTGGGGTTAAAGAAGCAGTGAATTCAGGGAAAATTTCTAAGACAAGGTATGAAAATTATATTTTACTTTATAAAGAATTAGAAGAAATGGAAAGAAATAAATATTAAATATATATGGAGAGGAAAAGAAAATGAATAAGTTATCACCATCAATTTTATCAGCAGATTTTGCAAATTTAGGAGCAGATGTAAAAAGAATAGACGAGGCAGGATGTGACTGGATACACATAGATGTCATGGATGGAATGTTTGTACCAAATATTTCATTTGGTATACCTGTTATTAAATCTATAAGAGGATGTACTGATAAATTATTTGATGTTCATTTGATGATAGAAGAACCAATAAGATATATTGAACAGTTTAAAGAGGTAGGAGCTGACCTTCTTACTATACATGTAGAAGCTTGTGAAGATGTAAAAACTACTATCGAGGCAATAAAAAAAGCAGGACTTAAAGTCGGTTTGGCCCTAAATCCGCCAACAGCAGTAGATGAAGTAATTCCATATATGGAAATGGTAGACATGATTTTGGTTATGACAGTAAATCCGGGATTTGGAGGACAGTCATATATAGATGAATGTACTGAAAAGGTTGAAGTGCTTAGAGCAGTAAAAGAAGAATATAATATGGATTTAGCTATACAGGTAGATGGTGGGGTTACATTAGATAATGTAAATGTCCCGTTAGAAGCCGGAGCAAATGTAATTGTTGCAGGCTCAGCTGTATATAAAGGAAACGTAGAAGAAAATGTAAAAAGATTTAAAGAAATATTTAATAAGTAAATCAAATAAATAATATGAAGAACACAGAATTAATAGAAAAGTTATATGAAAACCAAAATTTAGAAGATTGTGAATTGTTACAACTGATAAATACGATAAGTGAAGAGGAGAGAGAGAAGCTTTTTTACTATGCAAGAAGGGTGAGGGAGAGAGAATATGGAAATGATGTTTATATTAGGGGACTGATAGAATTTACCAATGTTTGCAAAAATGATTGTTATTATTGTGGAATACGAAAAAGTAATGATAAAGTAGAAAGATACAGACTTACCTTGGATGAAATATTAGAATGTGCTAGAGAAGGATATGTGTTAGGATTTAGGACATTTGTTTTACAAGGTGGAGAAGACAGTTATTTTACGAAGGAAAAGATTGGAAAAATAGTTAAATGCATAAAAAATGAATTTCCTGATTGTGCTATTACTTTGTCGGTAGGTGAAAGAACTTATGATGAGTACGAATATTGGTGGAATATGGGAGCAGATAGGTATTTGCTTAGACATGAGACTGCAAATGAAGTACATTATAAAAAATTACATCCATATAACATGAGTCTTGAAAATAGAAAAGAATGTTTATACAGTCTTAGAAAAATTGGATATCAGGTAGGGACAGGATTTATGGTAGGTTCGCCTTACCAGACAACTGATAATTTGGTTGAAGACTTAAGGTTTATGCAGGATTTAAGACCGCATATGATTGGAATAGGACCATATTTATCTCATAAAAATACACCATTTAATAATCAAAAAAATGGATCATTGCAACAGACGTTAGTATTACTTGCAATAATCAGATTGTTATTTCCTAAAGTTTTACTACCGGCTACAACGGCTCTTGGAACGATAGACCCAAATGGAAGAGAATTAGGATTAAAGGCAGGAGCAAATGTTGTAATGCCTAATTTGTCTCCTGTAAGAGTTAGAAAAAAATATGAGTTGTATGATAATAAGATTTGTACGGGAGAAGAATCGGCACAGTGTAGAAATTGTCTTAATTTAAGGGTGGAATCTACGGGATATCATATAGTAACTGATATTGGAAACAGCAGAATACAATAATTAACTTGTATTGCGATGGCTATAAAACTTAACGAAAGAACGCTTGCGCTGCTTGCCGCTCGTAGCGTTCCAAACCAATTAACTTACCTTGCGATGACTGTAAAACTTAACGAAAGAACGCTCGCGCTGCTTGTCGCTCGTAGCGTTCCAAACCAATTAACTTACCTTGCGATGACTGTAAAACTTAACGAAAGAACGCTCGCGCTGCTTGTCGCTCGTAGCAGTTCTAAATATTCAGTGTATATTCTGACTTTGAAAACTGCGTTTTCAGCCAGAATATGCGCTGAATATTTGAACCGACGGCGACAAATGCTCTTTCTTTTAAGTTTTATAGCCATCGCAAATTTAGTTTATTAGTTTTATAGTCATTATAAATTTTGTTATATCAATTTATATGATGTTGGGGGGCAAAAGCACCAAACATTGATGCCTATGGATTATTCCGTGCTATGCACTTCCACAATCCTACCCAATATTCGCATATCGTGGGAATTATCCCACTCTTTGCTCATATTGTGACCTTGACATCATTTGCATTATAATTTTTAAATTAATGGTATAATCTGTTTTTTGCATTTTCATTTATATATTCTTCAAATTTCTTTGAGTCATAATTGATTATGAGTTTATCAGGAAAGTTTACTTTTTTAATAATTGGTTCGATGCAAGTATAGTTTGCAATGTCATTCATGTAGTGAGCGTCGCTACCGCATATCATAGGTACATCATATTTCATTGACAATTTCATTAGAGTTTCCTGATTTTGTGCTACATTTAAACGGGAAGAACTACGTAGGGCGTTGTTGTTAAGCTCTAATAAGGTATGGTATTCTTTAGCTGCTTTTACTACAGCTTCGTAATCTAAAGGGCAATGTCCGTCATCAGGATGACTGATTATGTCGATGTCAGCATTTTTTATTGCGTTGATTATTGCAGTAGTATTTTCGTCGATGCTTCCCGGTTTGTAACATTGAAAATGAATTCCCGCTATTCTTAAATCTAAATGTTTAATATGTTCAGGCTTTAAATCTAAGGTTCCTTTGTAGTCAAGTATATTAATTTCAGCACCAAGCATGAGTTTAACTCCATATTGCATATGTGGAACTACTTTTATGTTGAAAAAGTAGAATGGATTGCATGCACCAGGAATTCCGGGACCGTGTTCTGTTATGCCTAAAATATCCAAGTTACGATTGGATGCTTCTTTAATCATTTCGTTGATTGTACCATAAGCGTGCCCACTGGCTAATGTATGTGTGTGAACATCTAATTTAATTTCTTTCATATAATAATCTCCTGATAATATGTATTGCATAATTAATTTGTTTTTATTTGGGATGAATGTAAAACTTAAAAGAAAGAGCATTTGTCGCCGTCGGTTCAAATATTCAGTGCATATTCTGGCTGAAAACGCAGTTTTCAAAGTTAGAATATGTGCTGAATATTTAGAACTGCTACGAGCGGCAAGCAGCGCGAGCGTTCTTTCGTTAAGTTTTACATTCATCCCAAATTGAAAGGTAAATGTAAAGATTGAATTTCTATATATAAAAATAAGACCATCTGATAAACAAATGGTCTTATTGATAATGCTATACATTAAATCTGAAAAGAATTACATCTCCATCTTTTACAATATAGTCTTTTCCTTCAAGGCCTACAAGACCTTTTTCTTTTGCTTTTGAATAAGAACCGCAGTCAAGCAAATCCTGATAATTTACAACTTCGGCTTTGATAAATCCACGTTCAAAATCAGTGTGAATTTTGCCGGCAGCCTGTGGAGCTTTTGTACCTTTCTTGATTGTCCATGCTCTTGTTTCGTCTTCACCTGATGTTAAATAACTGATGAGACCAAGAAGAGAATAACTTGCTTTGATTAGTTTATCAAGACCTGATTCCTTTAATCCTAAGTCTTCAAGGAACATTTGCTTTTCGTCATCATCTAATTCAGAAATTTCCTGTTCGATTTCAGCACTGATTACAAAAACTTCGCAATTGTTCTCAGCAGCAAACTTTCTTACAGCAGCAACGTGCTCGTTAGAAGCACCGTCATCAGCTAAATCATCTTCAGAAACATTTGCAGCAAAGATAACAGGTTTGTATGTTAAAAGATTATATTCTTTAATCCATGCCTGTTCATCTTCATCATCAGTATCAAATCCGATTGCAAGATTTCCTGCTTCAAGATAAGCTTTTAATCTCTGTAAGAAATCAAGTTCTTTAGCTAAAGTCTTATCATTTCTTGCACCTCTTGTTGTCTTAGCGATACGACGTTCCAAAATTTCTGCATCAGATAAGATTAATTCAAGATTAATAGTTTCAATATCTCTTAAAGGATTAATGTTTCCGTCTACATGGATAACATTTGTGTCCTCAAAACATCTTACAACATGTACGATTGCGTCAACCTCACGGATATTGGCAAGGAACTGGTTTCCAAGACCTTCACCTTTAGAAGCACCCTTTACTAATCCTGCTATGTCAACAAATTCAATAACTGCAGGTGTTACTTTAGCTGAGTTGTATAAAGCAGCTAACTTGTTAAGTCTCTCATCAGGGACTGCAACAACACCAACGTTAGGGTCGATAGTACAGAAAGGATAATTTGCTGATTCTGCACCGGCCTTTGTTAATGAATTAAATAAAGTACTTTTGCCTACATTTGGTAAGCCTACAATACCTAACTTCATATGAAATCCTCCGTTTCTTTGGTATTACCACATCATAGTTTAGCATACTTTTATAAATTTGAAAATAAGAATAAATGCAGTTAAAACAAAGAAGGCAAAAGAGCGGTAAACATTGACATTAAATATTGTCAAAGATATAATCGGAGAAGACAAAAAAGCCTAGATTAAAAATGATATTAATTAATAGGAAAATAGCAATAAGAATATAAAAAGAATAAGAAGGAAAGTTATATGAATAGTATTTTAGCAACCAGCATTGAATTTGCCAATTTGGGAATAAAACTTAATAATGTTGGAAAAAGTATTTCGATATTTGGAGTTGATATTGCTTATTATGGAATGATAATAGCAACAGGTATGATATTAGGAATAATTGTTACGTGTGCAGAAGCAAAGAGAACAGGACAGGATCCAAATGACTATATTGATTTCGCAATATATGCAATTATATTTAGCGTTATTGGAGCAAGACTTTATTATGTAATATTCAGTTGGGATTATTATAAGAAAAATCCGGGACAGATATTAAATATAAGAGGTGGAGGACTTGCAATATATGGTGGAATAATTGCAGCAATAATTACGTGTTTTGTATATACGAGAATTAAAAAAATGTCAATGCCAAGAGTAATGGACACGGCAGTGTTAGGATTAATACTTGGACAGATACTTGGAAGATGGGGTAATTTCTTTAACAGAGAAGCGTTCGGAGGAGTTGCATCAGGTAAAAATCCATTCGCAATGAAAATATATTTTGACAGTCATTATAGTATAACTCAGGTTCCGGATTCCGTAAGAGAAGGAATGGAGAAAATGTTTGGCAAAACATTGGAACAGATAGGATACATTCAGGTTCATCCTACATTTTTATATGAATCATGTTGGAATCTGGTACTATTAATTATATTACTTATATTTAGAGATAAGAAGAAATATAATGGAGAGGTATTTTTGTGGTATATAATCGGGTATGGAATAGGAAGATTCTTTATTGAGGGACTACGTTCTGACCAACTTATAATGCCGGTTACAGGATGGCCTGTTTCACAGGTATTATCTTTAATACTTGTAATAGTAGGAATAGCATTTGCTATTTATATGAGAAATAAATTAAAAAAGGATGTTGATGACACATCGGAAATTGAAATATAAAAGTGAATAGTAATTATTTTAAAAAGCTTCGTCTTATTTTAGGCGAAGCTTTTTATTTACACGAGCAACGAGCCAAAGTCCATGCTTGCGTGAGACCTTGGCGACTGCCGCGATAACTTGAGAAAATCGCAAAGCGTGTTTCGCATAGTTTGTATAAGAAAACTAATTTGTAAGAAATGTATGGCAAATACAGCAAAAAAAGTATTGCAGAAAGCCCATATTTGTACTAAAATAGCCTTATGAGTGGCACAAAGTGGAGAAAAGTGGTTGAAAGTGGTTAAAAATTAGCAAAAAACCATAAAAAGTAGGTGATTTCAATGTTAATGGGACAATACAATCAAAAAGTTGATACAAAAGGTAGAGCAATTGTCCCTGCCAAGTTTAGAGAAGAACTTGGGGAGAAGTTTGTAATTACCAAAGGATTAGACCAGTGTATATTCGGGTTTACAGAAAGTGAATGGAATATATTAGCTGAAAAAATTGGGTCACTATCATTAACAGACAAAAATGTCCGTAAATTTGTTAGATTTTTCCTCGCGGGGGCAGCAACCCTTGAGACTGATAAACAGGGAAGAGTTTTAATACCTGCAGAATTAAGGGCATATGCCTCACTTGAAAAAGATATAGTATGGGTAGGCGCAGGAAAAAGAATAGAAATCTGGAATCCGGATAAATGGGCAGAAAATACAGAATATGATGACATGGATGAAATTGCAGAGCACATGTCAGAACTTGGAATATAGAATATAAAACAATTAGAAAAGAGGGGTCATATGGATTTCAAACATGTGTCAGTACTTTTAGAAGAAACCATTGATGGCTTAGATATAAAACCAGACGGAATATATGTAGATGGAACATTAGGCGGAGGCGGACATGCATATGAAGTATGCAAGCGTCTGTCGAATAAAGGTAGATTCATAGGAATTGATCAGGATGGAGAAGCCTTAGAAGCAGCAAGAAAAAGATTAAGTGAATTTGAAGACAAGACATCATTAGTAAGAAGCAACTATTGTGAGATAGACACAATACTTAAGGATTTGAATGTAGAAAAAGTTGATGGAATCGTATTGGATTTAGGCGTTTCTTCATATCAAATTGATAATTTGGAAAGAGGATTTTCTTACAAATCAGATGCTCCACTTGATATGAGAATGGACACAAGACAAAGCAGAACAGCAAGCAGTGTTGTTAATGAATACAGCGAGATGGAACTTTACAGAATAATCAGAGATTATGGTGAAGACAAATTTGCAAAGAATATTGCAAAGCATATCGTAAAAGCGAGAGAAGAAAAGAAAATCGAAACAACAAAAGAATTAAGTGACATTATAAAGGGTGCGATACCTATGAAAGTACAGAGTAAAGGTGGACATCCTGCAAAGAAGACATTTCAGGCAATAAGAATTGAAGTAAACAGAGAATTAGAAGTGTTGAGTCAGTCGCTAGATACAATGATTGATCATTTAAAACCGGGTGGAAGAATTTGTATAATAACGTTCCACTCATTAGAAGACAGAATAGTAAAAGTTAAATTTAAGGAAAATGAAAATCCTTGTATATGCCCACCTAATTTTCCGGTGTGCGTTTGCGGAAAAGTATCAAAAGGAAAGGTTATTACAAGGAAGCCTATAATCCCTTCTGAAGAGGAGATTGAGGTGAATAAGAGAGCAAAAAGCTCAAAACTAAGAATATTTGAAAGGCGATAGCAATGAAACAGGAAAAAAGGGAGTACGGATATCGTAGTAATGCATATATAGACGGAAATACAGTTAGAAAAGAAGAAATAGTTCCAGAGAGAACAAGACGAGTATATAAAGATGGAAAAAGAGTATATGAGTCAGAAAGACAAATAAGAGAAAGGGAAAGAGCATTACATATGAATGGTTCATATGTATTTTTCCTTACAGGAGTATTTGCGGTATGTCTTGCAATGTGCTTTGGATATTTATATGTACAGTCAGAAATTTCTCAAACAAGAAGTGAAATTTCAAAATTAAAAACAGACATTAGCACAGTAGCTTCACAAAATGACTCATTAAATTATTCTATAAACAGTTGTATGGATACAAACAACATTTATAAAAAGGCAACACAGGAAATGGGTATGACTCAGGCTACAGATGAGCAGATAGTTTTCTACAAATCAAGCGATAGCGGTTATACCGTGCAGTATGGAGATATTCCGAAAGAATAAAAGATTATGGTAGAAAATAGAAGAAGACCGGCAAGACGGTCATATAAGAGAGCAGAATTTAATAAAGGAATGCAGAAAAAGCTAGCGATTGTATTTGTATTAATCATCCTAGCTTTATTTGCGTTATGTATAAGAATTGGATATTTGACAAAGGCAAAAGGAGATGAATATTCAATTAAGGTATTGGCACAGCAAGGTTATACAAGCAAGACACTTCCTTATAAAAGAGGAGACATTTTAGATAGAAATGGAAATGTGTTAGCGACAAGCGTTAAAGTATACAATCTTGTGATTGATTCAAAGGTAATTCTTAGCAACAAAAAATATCTTGAACCAACAGTAAATGTTTTGACAAGATATTTTGACTTGAATAAAGATGAACTTACAAAAGGCATAAAAGAAAGAAAAGATAACAGTTACTGGGTAGTATTAAAGCAGTTAGAATACAAAGATATAGAAGGGTATAAGGATTATATTAATAAGGAAGAACCATCAAAAGAAGAAGCAAAGGAAATATCTTATGTAAAGGGTGTATGGTTTGAAGAAGAATATAAGAGAATGTATCCGTATAATTCATTAGCATGCAGCACTTTAGGATTTGTTAATAAAGATGGAAGTGCGAATATTGGAATTGAATCAAGTTATAATGATGTACTTTCAGGGCTTAACGGACGAGAATATGGATATGTAAATTCAGATAACAGTATGGAGACTGTAATTAAGGATCCTACTAATGGAGATACAGTTGTATCGACTATAGACATGAATATACAAAGAATTGTTCAAAAAGCAATAAAGAAATATATGAAAAAATATCAGCCAAAGAGACTTGCAGCAGTAATAGCAGACCCTAATACAGGTGAAATATTTGCTATGGCTGATAATACAACGTTTAATTTAAATGAACCATGGGATTTATCATTTAAATACACAGAACAGGAACAGGAAAATCTTTCAGAAAAAGAAATTTCTGATGCACTTAATTCAAGATGGAAAAACTTTTGTGTAAGTGATTCATTTGAACCGGGTTCAACAATTAAACCGTTTACTATTGCTGCGGCATATGAAGAAGGAAAAACTACAAGAAACAGCACATATTTTTGTGATGGATATGAAGTTGTAGGTGGATTTACTATTAGATGTCATGATGTTTCAGGACATGGAACAATCACAACAAAACAGGCATTGGCATATTCATGTAATGATGCTCTTATGAGAATCGGATTTGATTTAGGAGCAAAAAAATTAGTTGAATATCAGAGAAGATTTGGATTTGGTGCGAAAACAGGTATAGATTTACCAAGTGAAACAAGAGGACTTGTATATGATAGTAATATGGGTGCATCAAGTTTAGCTACTAATTCATTTGGACAGAATATCAATGTAAACATGATTCAAATGGTTGCAGGATTTTCTTCTTTAGTAAATGGCGGAAATTATTACGAACCACATGTAGTAAAAGAAGTTGTTTCAGAGGATGGAGAATTAATTGATAATTATTCAAAGACTTTAGTAAAGGAAACAGTAACTGATAAAACTTCTGATTTTATAAAAGAAGCGTTAAGAGCTGTAGTTACAGACGG
>UMLQ01009258.1_pt1 | contig 10383 bp, 10 predicted proteins | sample 1966631 | NCBI WGS metagenome assembly UMLQ01 (sample SAMEA4836206, study PRJEB28245) | human gut metagenome | biome: gut microbiome; material: fecal sample | place: Denmark | collected 2008 | reverse complement strand
GTACCTGCCGTCATGTCCGATCCCGGTATTATAGCCGGAGGTAACATCGCTCCCGGTGACATCGGTGCTGCCTCCTGCCCCCGGCTTCCTCATCTGCGGCAGAAATATCGCGGCTGTGGTTATCCCGACGGCAAGCAGTAAGCAGGCGGCAATTTTCATTGCGGATACTATTATTCCGGCTTTTCTCAGCTTCATCCCGCCGCGTACCGATGCGCTTTCCCTGATAAAAGCATCGTCGATACCGGAGACGTAATCGTTAAGCTTATCTTTTCTCATATTTCGATTTCCTCCTTTTCAAGCAGCTTTTTAAGCTCCTTTCGTGTGCGGAAAAGCGACATTTTGACCTGTCCCACGCTCATCCCGAGGCAGTCGGCAATGTCATTCACCGGGTCGCAGAAGAAGTAGCGCATGACAAACACCTTCCGCTTTTCGGCTGAAATGCCGTACAGATAACGGTTTATCACCTCTGCCGCGCGCCGGCTCTCGATAAGGGTATCAAGGCTTTCGGCAGGGAGAATGTCGTCGTTCAGTGCTGTGTCCGTCCCTCCTCCGCGGCATTTCCGTTTTGACGACCTCAGGCGGTTGAGCGCAAGATTTCTCGTTATGCGCGCGATATAGGCGCAAAGATCGTCCGGTCGTGCCGGAGGAATAGCCCTCCATGCGGCAAGACAGGCATCGGACAGGCATTCCTCGGCATCCGAGTCGTTTTTCAGGATATTTGAGGCAATGCTCTTGCACAGCCTGCCGTATTTCCCGGCGGTTTCCGAAATTGCCCTTTCGTCGCGGCTGAAATACAGCCCGATGATGTCGGAGTCATCCATCGTTTTTTCCTTTCGTATTCTGAAGGCCTTCAACCATAAAGACACCGGAAACGGTGTGTCGGTAACGCGGTAAACGAAATTTTTTCAAAAAACACGCGGCTTTCGATATGAGAACCGCGTGTTTTGCTTCTATGAGAATAAAATCAGTGATTAAGCACCGAAATCGCATCGGCGATGGTTTTTTCGTAGGCTTCCTTGCCGTATTTATCGACCTCAGCCTTGTTCTTTTCGCCGTGCGTAAGGCATCCCGCGCCGCCGATACAGCCGCCGACACACGCCATGCCTTCAATGAAGTTGGTATTCCCGATCTTTTTAGCCAGACGGAGAAGCGCAACGCGGCACTCCTCGATCCCGTCGCAGGAAACTGCATTCAGCTCGAAATCGTCGCCGTGTTCCTTTATTCCTTCTGCGACAGCGTCGGCAAGCCCGCCGCATCTTGCGAAAATGCGCCCGAAATATGAGGCGTTGTCAAGAACCCCTTCCTCCATCGACGTGATATCAAGATCACGGCTGTCAAACAGAGCCTGAAGCTCCTCGAACGTCATGGCGATGTCGATGTACTTATGAACCTCCGGCTTGCGGAATTCCATCTTCTTTGCGGTGCAGGGACCGATGAAGACTACCTTTGCCGTTTCGTCCTGTTCCTTTATATATCTTGCTATCGTCGCCATAGGGGAAAGGTTGTGGGAGATGTATTCTGACAGCTGAGGGAACTGCTTCTCAATGTAATCGACAAATGCGGGGCAGCAGGAGCTTGTAAGAACGCCTTTTTTGACAAGCTCTCTCGATTCCGCGTCGGCAACCATGTCGGCACCGAGCGCAGCCTCAACAACGGTGTGGAAGCCGAGAGCCTTTATCCCCGTTATGACCTGACCGAGCTTTGCATAGGTAAACTGGCTTGAGATAGAAGGCGCAACAACGGCGTAGACCTTGTATTCCCTGTTCCCGCCGCTCTTTTTTATCAGATCTATGACGTTCAGGATGAATGATTTGTCGGATATGGCTCCGAAGGGACACTGATATACGCAGGCGCCGCAGGAGATGCACTTTCCGTTGTCGATCTTTGCCGCCTTTGTCTCGCTCATGGAGATAGCCTTGACCTTGCAGGCGTTCTCGCACGGGCGCTTGTAGTTCATTATTGCGGAGTAGGGGCAGACCTTTGCGCAGGCGCCGCATTCGACGCACTTTGATTTGTCTATGTGAGCCTTCTGCTGATGGTCAAAGCTGATAGCTCCCCTGCGGCAGACGTCCTCGCACCGGTGGGCAAGGCATCCGCGGCAGGCATCGGTAACGTCATATCCGCCGACGGGACATTCGTCGCAGGCAATGTCAATTACCTCGATCACGTTGGGATTTGACGCGTCTCCGCCGATCGCCAGCTTCACTCTCTCGCCGAGGATCGCACGCTCCTTGTACACGCAGCAGCGCATTGTCGGCACGTTTCCGGGAACTATCTGCTTCGGAATGTCGGTAAGGTTCTCGAAAAGGGTACCGTTCCATGCATGGCGCGCGACCTCACGGAGGACCTTGTATTTTAAGTGCTGTACTTTTGTATCGAATTTTCTTGTTTTTGCAATCATTTTATCCTCTTGCATATGCGTGGGCGCGTCAGAAATAGCTGACCTTTATCCGCTTGCCCATTTTGCGCAGGCAGTCTGAAAGCGCCTCGACGAGGTTCATTTTTATGTTGAAATTTATGGGAAGATCGGGGTTCTGATGGGCGGGGTTAATCGCTCTGCCGACATAGAAATTGATGTCGGTAGCCTCCTCAAACAGCATCCGGCTGATAAGGGAAGCACCGTCGCGTCTGAAGCCCCAGTGTTCGTATGTCTTGTTGTCGGCAAGGTAGTCCTTTGCGTAGGTCAGCACCTTGTTTACGGTGATGACACCCTCCGTGACAAGGTCAACTCCCTCGATCTCCGAGATCGGCGGGATCTCCTTGTCCTCGAATGTCAGGCTTGTCTTTACCTGTTTGCCGAGATACCGCGCCGCGATGGACGCCGTCGTGCCGCCGCAGACGATGTGCTTGCCCTCTTTTGAGAAGAAGAGCGCCATCATACGGTTGCAGTCGTCGCGGTTGGAGGGCGGACCGAAGAGAATGTTCATCGGCTCGCGCTTGCGCACCTTCACGACACAGGCGGTGGCATCGTCTCCCGGATGGCCGCCGTACAGCTTGCCGCATTCGTCAACAAGCATGGTTGCAAGGGTTTTTGCCGTGTAACCGGCATATGCGATGCCCTCCATGAACGAGGCAATATCTGACACCTGCCAGCCGAAGTTGTATGCCGTTCCGATCCCGGCGTGGGGACATCCGTCGCTCATTGCGACGAAAATATCGTTTTCCTTCAGCCGTATACGCGAACTGAATATCTTTTTTCCGCCGACGTTCATCTCGGTCACCGGGTAGTCAAGGGCGCTGTAATCGCGGATGAGTATCACGCGGGGATTATCGTACTGGATAAGCTCCGCATACTCGTTTCCGATGAGGTGGATTATCGTAAAGGTGGAATAAGCCACACCGCGCACCGAGCATATCGGAAGGGTGGCGGCGATTGTCTCGACGCAGTCGGTTATCGAAAGTCCGCTTGCCATCATCGTGGAGATTATCTTCGACGTCAGGGTCGAGAGAATACTTGCCTTGACCCCGCTTCCCAGCCCGTCGGCAAGGACGATGACCTGGGAATTCTCGTCCTGACTGACGATATCGACATGGTCGCCGCAAAGCTCCTCTCCGTCATGATTTATGCTTTTCCAGCCGACTTCGGCGCAAAGGTCATTCATCTTTGATCGACTCCTTCAGCTTGGTCAGCGCGATCTTGGTCTCCGCCGCGGTTTCGCCGAGGAGAGATGCGATCTCCTGAACTATGCGCATCTGCTTGTCAACGACCTTGTCGGCAATGTCGGCAGTCTGACTGCATATCTCTTCCTTCCTGCGAAGCTCATTTTCTTCGTCGGTGATGTCGCGCATGAGGCAGATAAGCAGGTGATATTCGTTGTCGGCAACAATGCTCTGCTCGACATACTTCCCGTATTCGGCAAGGTATGTCTTTATCGCCGGCATTCCGCGGCGTGACTGGATAACGTCAAGAAAGGGCTTCGGGTCGAGGATCCTCACAACCGGTTCGCCGAGAACGTCTGAGGACAGACGTATGTTCATTATCTTCATTGCCGCCGGATTGATCTTCTGAACCTCCAGCTTGTCGTTCAGGACGATGATTCCGTTCGGCGAATTGTTGACGATATTGTCGGAGAAGGATTCCGCCTTTTCCTTCAGATACGGCAGGCACATGGAGATCTCCGCCTTGCCCTGGAACACTGCAACCGCCTTTTCGCGGCAGGGGTTGTAGCCGCAGGAGCCGCAGTTCAGCTCGTCCTCCGGCTTTGTCTTGCCCATCTGCTTAAGCACATCGCGGAGCTCGTCATCCGTCGGCATGGGAAGGCGCTTTTCGATCGGCTCTATTACCTTTTTCAAAGCCCCGGCGTCCGGCTGTGTGACGATGAAGTCGTTCTTTCCGGCATACCTCTTTATCGATGTGTGATTTACTATCGGAGAGCGGTGGTATTTCTCCATGACCGGCCCGCCGATGCAGCTGCCCTCGCACGCCGACATTTCGATGAAGCACCTGTGCACCTTTCCGTCGGTTATGTCGTGAAGCGCGTCGATGCAGTTTGCGACTCCGTCAACCTCTATGTAGGTATATTCGGGAAGCCTCTCGTTCATCGTGTCGAGAATCCCCCCTGATGTCGGGAACAGGCGCTCGCGGCTGTTGATGCTGTTGTCGGTGCCTTTTTCCGGGACAACGTTTTCGGCTCTCATCCATTCGGTAAGCTCCTCAAACGTCAGAACCGCGTCGGTGTAGCCGCCGTAATAGTCTGCCTCGTCTTTTTTCGCGACGCAGGGACCGATGAACACCGTCTCGGCGTCCGGATGTCTCGCTTTGATGTCCCGGCAGTGAGCCTGCATCGGGGAAAGCGTATCGGCAAGGCAGGGAAGAGCCTGCGGAAAATACTTTTGTATCAGCAGATTCACGGAGTGGCAGCAGGACGAAATAAGCACGTCCCGGTGCTCTTCACGCAGCATCCTCTGATATTCGTTCTTGACAATGGTTGCACCGACAGCGGTTTCCTCCGCATCGGCAAATCCGAGCTTTTTAAGGGCGGCGCGCATATTATCGATCCCGACTCCGTCATAATTCGCGGCGAACGACGGCGCGAGGCTTGCTATCACCGGAGCTCCGCTCTGGATCATGACCCTGACCTTCTCGGTTTCGCTTGTTATCTCCTTTGCGTTCTGCGGACATACCACAAAGCACTGACCGCAGAGAATGCATTCGTTTCCGATGATGTTCGCCTGATTTCCCGAGAAGCGTATCGCCTTCACGGGGCAGTGGCGGATACATTTGTAGCAGTTTTTGCAGTTTGATTTCTTGAGTCTGAGACAGTCGGACATGGCTGATGCTCCTTTCCGGTATTGCCTTTATCGGGTTTTTCCAAACGGAATAAGGACGTGCTCTTTGAAGAAAGCGTCAAATCCCGCCGGTGTTACTCCGGTATATGTGTTGTCGTCTATCTGTATCGTAACGCCGATGCGGTTGCAGTTGCCGGTGCAGAAATTCCCGGCGAGGGTGACGTCATCCTCAAGTCCGTGTTCTGCGATGGCTTTTTTGAAAAGCTCTACCAGCTCGTATGAACCTTTCAGGCAGCAGGAGCTGCCGACGCATATCATGATTATCATTCCGTTCCTCCGTTTCCGAGAACTGAGAGAACCTTCTCGGCAAAGACTGCTTCCGCAGTTTCCGGGCTGACCGAAAGCGTTTCGCCGTCGATATTGACGCAGACACCCCTGCGGCAGTCGCCCATGCAGAAGGTTCCGCCAAGCTCTACGCGGTCCTTAAGTCCGTTTTCGGCAATAAGACGCTGAAACTGTTCAACTACCTGTCTCGAACCCTTCAGATGGCACGAGCTACCTATACAAACCGTGATTTTCATTTGTTGTGACCGTTCCCCTTACTTTTCAACATCCGGCTCAGACTCCGTTGCAATTCTGTTGTAGAAATCCCGCTTTTCCGGCATTCCGCTGACCGATGCTGCAGCCGCCATTATCGGGAACCAGCTCTTTATATGCTCCGCGTCGGTTCCGCTCTTTTCGCAGTAAAGCCGGAGATATCTGCCCGCAGTCTCATTCTGTCCGTCGCACATGAACATGAGGCAGGTCATTGCCGCGTCGGATGCCGGATCGCCGCACGATGCGTGTGACCAGTCAAGGATATAAGGCGTACCGTCCGGCGTGACCGTGATGTTCGACGGGTTGAAATCCCCGTGACACAGAGACGCGTGCTTCGGCATTGCGTCAAGCCGGTTGTGGATATCATAGCGCGCCGTTGCCGGGAGCAGCGAGGCGCATATTTTTCTGTGAAGCTTATCGTTCAGCTTCGGAAGCGCCGGAACCGATTTCGATGCCACCTCGCAGTGGAGCGCAGCCATCACGTCAAGCCATTTTCCTGAGTCATCGGCGATAAGCTGAGCAAGATTCTTCCCTTTGATATATTCCGAAACGATAGCCCATCTGCCGTCGATTCTGCTTACTTCAAGAATTGCCGGGATATGAAGCCCTGTTTCCTCGACAAGCGCCTGATTGAGAGCCTCGTTCAGAACATCGGCTTTTGTGAAGTCGTTATCGAATACCTTTATTACCCGGTCTCCGTCACGGAATACCGTTTTGTTGTTTCTCACAGCGATTATTCTGTCAAGATTCATTGAAATCATCACCCTTTCCGCCCGCGCGGGATATCGGACAAAACCTGTCCCTTATAATTATACCACAGTTCCGCCTGCAGGCGATATGCGAAATAGATATGAAGATATATATACGGTCATATGCCGTTCAGGTACAGTCGCTTTGCCTTTACGACCTCTGTGATGAAGTCCTTGTCAAGGTCGGTCAGACGGTAGGATTTTTTGTAGATAAGAACATCGCGGTACATTTTTTGCGTACTGACGCATTTTTTCATGACAAGTCCGTATTTTTCAAGCAGTCCGTCGGGAATCGGCGACACCCACATGAAGGTTCCGGGAACCTTTGACAGCAGGTCAAACTGGCTTGCACGCTCGAAAACGAATATCTTCCTGTCGGTTATATCGGGGGTTTCCTCTCTCCTTACCGTTGCCATTGACAGCGACGGCACATACGGGTCGGCGTGCGCGATCTCGGTGTACGGTACAAGGTCGTCGTAGCTTATCCCGTCCTTTTTCGCCAAAGGATGCTTTTCCGACATCAGAAGCAGGAAGGAAAACTCCGATATCAGTTCGGAATTCAGCTCCTTCTCCTCAAGCATAGTACTGAAATACTGCTCATATGCCGTCTGGAATCTGATTATTCCGAGGTCATAGCCGTCCTCAGTCACGTTTTTGACAGCCCTCTGCGCGTTGGTTTCCTTGTACATGAGATCGATGGGAGAGCTTTCGCTCAGGTGCGCGGCAAACTCCGTGAATGCGCAGGAAATGTAGCTTGAACGCGGCACCGAGACGGAAAAGGTCTTCCGGTGCTTTTTCCCCTGCGTGTAAACTGCCTCGACCTCATCAATCTGCCGGAGGATGTTTTTTGCGTAAGACAGGAATTCCTCACCTTCGGGAGTTGTCTTTACGCCCTGCGGAGAACGCGCGAAGATCGTTATTCCGAGCGACTCCTCAAGCTCCTTTATCGCACGGCTCAGGTTCGGCTGTCCCATATACAGGTTTTCCGCCGCACGGCTTATCGATTTTGTTTTTGCCACCTCAACAGCGTATTTGAGATACAGTATGTTCATGTTATCCCCTTGTCCGGAGTCCGCAAAAGTGAGTTGTCTCCGATTTCAGCCCGTTTTTGTTTCAATTCATACTATTATAACATTTTTGCTCCGGTTTTGCAAGGCTGGAGCATGAAAAAGTTCCGCCCTGAGCCACGGCACTGCCATATTATGCGCTGTAACCGCCTGTCCGGATAAAAGCAGCAGAAAACAGTCCCGCCTTCATCCGTTTTGCCGGGGAAGGCGGGACCTGTTTTATGAAATTATCCTTCAAACGAGTAGAGGATCGAGGAAACGGCTCCGTCGCGGAAAACAAAGGAGAGCTTTGTTCCGTTTTTCTCGAAGGTCGCGCCGTTTTCCGATTCATCCGCAGGCGTGCCGTAGGTCGACATCACCTTGTCCTTTGCATCGCCGACCGAGATCTTTTCGCCGGTGGAAACCGAGTCGTCCTGAAGATAGATCGACAGCACCTTTTCGGGCTGGCTTTTGTCGGTATAGGTCGTCAGCTGTACGGAGGAGTAGTAATAGACCGTCTCTGTCCCGTCAAAGGCGCAGGACGGGGATTCCGTCTTGTTTTCGTACTCACCGAGGATCGCAACCGCATCAGCGCCGCTCATCCCGCGGCAGATCTCTTTTCCGCCGAAGGTGAAAACGAACCCGTCAGACTTCGGCCCGTCGGTAACGGTTCCGGAGGAGACCGGGCTTTTGCCGGTTCCGACAGAGCCGCTTGTGACCGGTTTTGTTCCGGGCTTTCCGCAGGCAGAGGCGGCAAGCGTCAGCGCAAGAAGCGAAATTATAAAAAGTTTTTTCATGATTCTGTTCCTTTCCCGTTAATACGGTTATCCGATATCGAGGCTTGTTGTAATGCCGGAAATTTTTCCGGTTTCGGCAAGTTCTTTTTTCTGATATTCAATGACACCGTCGCGGAATCTGCGGATGCTGTCCCACGCGCTGTCGTATTCCTTGTCGCCGCGGTGGTCGGTGAGAGATAGGTCAGCCGAGAGAAGCTCTCCCAGAACAGCCGTCAGCTTTCCGGCGCCTGCATGGTTGAGATGAAGCCCCGCATCGTAGGTGTCGGTCATATAGTCAATGCCGGTCCTGTCCTGCATTTCAAGAAAGTTGTAGTACGGAATGCCGTTCTTCGCGGCATATTCCGTGACCTGCTCCTCCCATTCATCGTACCAGTACGGGCTTATTGACGGGGCTTTGACGAATATCAGCTCTACGCCGTTTTCCCGGCAGAGCTTTACCATTTTGTCGAGGTATTCATAGCACCTGTCGGAGAAGCGGTAATCGGCAAGCTCCTGTCCCTTCGGGAAGAAGTCGGTGCCTTTAACGTCGATCCTCGGGACATAGCCCGCAGCAGAGACGGTCGGCTTCTTTTTCAGCATATACCGGAAATCGTTTGCGTCAAGCTCCGACCAGCGGGAGTGAAACCGGAGGATCGGCAGAAGATATGAAAGCCGGTCCTCTCCCTCTGTTACCGACGCGTTTATCCCGCGGATCTTCGCTGCCGACAGCTTCATTCCGTCAAAAGCCAGCCGGTTGTACGCCTCACTCTGCGGTTCGCCGTATTTCAGGGCGAGGACGCTGAAAACAAATGCCTTCGGCTTTTCGTACTTAAGCGTCTCCTCCATGAGGCAGTATGACATCCACGTCAGCTGCTGCGGTGACCCACGCAGATAGGACGATATCCCGTACCCGTCGTAAAGCGCCACCGGATCGATATTTTCGTATATCTCGCAGTCTCCGACGAAAATCACATCGTGATTCTTCGGAGATGAGTAGTATTCCGCAATAAGATTGCCCTCGCGCGCCTCCGATATGTATTTCGGCACAAGAAGCGCCTGAAGCAGGTATCCGACGGTAAGAATGACAGCCGCGCAGACAGCCGGCGCGATGATTTTTCTTGCTTTCATTTCATCACCTCAGAACTGTCCGTAAATAAAGTCGCCGGAATTGTATCCGGGTCCGTATGCACCGAAAACTATTATCACGAAGAAGAGCAGGACAAACAGTCCGACCCTTACCGGAGACGGCAGTTTTCTCATTTTTTCTCTGACCGACCCGCTCCTCTGGATCATGCTGACAGTAAACAGCAATATGACGGACACGGCAATGACCGCGTAATCGTAAGCGGTAAGTCCGAGATTCATAAGAGTCCCGTCCGTCAGCGCCCCGAGTCCCGGCTTAAGGAACACGGAACCCATTGCGGAAAACGCAAGTCCGACGGTTGCATAGCAGTCAAACGTGCGGAGAAACGACATCAGGATGTTGGTTCTTATGACCTGAACGCCGTCCCAGAAGCGGGAGGCACGGAGCTTCGGAAATTTTGCCGCGAATTTACGGTAAAGCGGCGAAAGCTCCTGCGATATCAGGATCACCGCGCAGTTGAGAAGCCCCCATACGATGAAATTCCACTTTGCGCCGTGCCACGCTCCGGTTGCGAACCAGAGAATTGCCGAGGCAAGGTAGACCGGAACACGCTTTGCGGCTCCGCTTCCGAAATGCTTCTTTGTCGCCTTTGTCAGCTTCATCATGCCCTTTGAAGTGGAAAGCGGGTAAAAGGTGTAGTCCCTGAACCATGTTCCGAGGGTGATGTGCCATCTGCGCCAGTATTCCGCGATGTTTTTCGAAAAGAACGGACGGTTGAAGTTCTCGCTGAGCGAAATGCCGAGCGTTTCGGCAATTCCGATGGTTATATCGATGCCGCCGGTGAAATCGCACCAGAGCTGTATGGCATAGAAAAGCATTCCGACGGCGACCATGGCACCGCG
>UMLQ01052837.1_pt1 | contig 10450 bp, 7 predicted proteins | sample 1966631 | NCBI WGS metagenome assembly UMLQ01 (sample SAMEA4836206, study PRJEB28245) | human gut metagenome | biome: gut microbiome; material: fecal sample | place: Denmark | collected 2008 | reverse complement strand
CCTCTAGCTCAATGGTTAGAGCAAGGGTCTTTTAAACCTTGGGTTGTGGGTTCGAATCCCACGGGGGGCACGTCTACAGTCGCCGGGCTGCGGGAAGGTTGGTGAGACTCCAACTGGCTGTCAGAACTTCTGTTCTGGGGGTCGAGTACATAAATTAAAACGGTCGCGTGGAACGCGCGTAAAACACCATCATCCCAGTAGCGGAAGTCGTGGCAAGTCGCAACGCCATGACGAGTAGCGAAAGGATGATGTGAGCCGTCGAATCGGAAGACGAGTTGCGACGTCCCCGCGACGAGACGGCATACGCCCTTGTAGCTCAGCGGATAGAGCGCCGGTTTCCTAAACCGGACGTCGTTGGTTCGATTCCAACCTTGGGTACTAGGTTTCACGGAGGTAGCTGTCCGTGAAACCGATGGCATTGCTCGAACAGACATACATGGAACTTGTGGATGTCAAGAGGCTCCCTGCCTTAGTCAGGCGGTTGACGACCGAAGGGGAGGCACGGCCAAACGGGGCGCTTAAACGACCACGTTCCTTGCCGTTGGTGGTAAAAGCCAGTCCACCATGCCGCTGTCATGCCAACTTGGACAATAACTAAGTTGGGTTTGGAATGTTGGCAGAGTGGTTTAATGCAACTGTCCCGAAAGCAGTCGCACTGTGAGGTGCCGGAGGTTCGAATCCTTCACATTCCGCGTTGGGGAAGTAGTACTACCCCCGAAGGCAAGCGCCTACCGCTGGTGTTGGCTTGTCTGGAGATGAAAGCGGCGGACGCTTCCGTTAACGGCGACTCGGTGGATGGTCACGCTTCATGGGTGTGACCATCCACATATGGCATTGGTGCAACCGGTAGCATTACGGTCTCCAAAACCGTCGATGTTGGTTCGAGTCCAACATGCCGTGCTGCTTCTCTTACAGGTTGTTTGAGAAGGCGTCGGAACCGTCTTGTGGCGGCTCCAGTTTTAGCTGACCCGCCTAGTCTGCGGGAACAGTCTCCTGAGTCGCCGTGGCGGCTCTTGCTTTGCTTTGGTGGCGGAATTGGTATACGCGGTTGCCTCAAAAGCAACTGTCCGAAAGGACGTGAGGGTTCGATTCCCTCCCAGAGCACGAACCGTAATTGGTTCTTCCTCAGCTTAGACATGGGTTTCAAAACTCAAATCTTGAAACCCATGTCATTGCCTAAATAGCTCAGTTGGTTAGAGCGGCGTTCTTGTAAAACGCAGGTCGTAGGTTCGATTCCTACTCTAGGCTCGAATTTTCCTGCTTGCGTAATATAAATTCAATTCACGCGATATTTTGTACCAATACTGACGCATTGGGCGCACTGCAAGCAGGAAAATTTTCCCATCACACACTACACAGGCGGGAAAGTATTCCAACGTTTCGGCCTACGGGCGTTGGAATGTTCAAATAGTGGGCCATGGGTCGAAGACAGGATTCCTCACGCGGACACAGTTTTCTAATCGACGGTGCCACTTCGATTAGAAAACTTGGACGTTTGAAGAAGCGGGTTCGACTCCCGCACGACCCCCTCGGGTTGTTCAACCAGAAAAGAAGGAACTCAAAATGACCATGTCTGATGAAACACGGGTCATCTCCTCCCACGCTCTCACCGTGGAAGGAATGTCCCAGCCACAGGTACAACCACTCAACCTCCCCACCGGATTCAACGGTTATCGCAAGGATTCCGTCGAACAGTACGTGAACGGGTTGGAAACACAGATTTGGAATCTGCAACGCCAGTTGACGGAAAAAAACATGGTCTTGGACAAGCGTCAATCCGAACTCGGCAAACGGGAGCAGGAAGCTGAATCCCTCCGCCAGCAGATTGAACGGTTGAACGCCGACTTGCAGGACGCCCGTCAAGCGTCGGAAAACCCGATGCAGGAATTAGGCACCAGCCTCGGCAAAGAATTCCAAACGTTGAAAAACACTTACGAGTCGAAGAAACGTGAGGAGCTGGAACAGGCCCGCACGCAAGCCGAACAGATTCTCCAACAGGCCAAGGATGAATCACAGAAGCGACTCGACTCCGCGACGGAAACCACCAAACAGATGATGACCGCCGCACACGATAAGAAGCAGAAGCTTGAACAGGAATGCGCCAAACTGAAAAAGGAAACCGACGATAAGGTTGCCAACCAGTTGGACGCGGCCAAGAAACAAGCCGAACAGATTATCAGCAAGGCGGAAGCTGACGCAGTCAACCGTTTGGACAAGGCGTCACAGGAAATCGACCTCCGAACCAAGAAGGCTGAACAGCATGCCGCCGAATTGGATTCGAACAGTAGGAAACTGATGGAAGCCGCTCAGCAGAGAGAGGAAACGGCGCAAAACAACGTCGCCAACTCTTTCGCCCAGTTAAGGCAGTTGGGCGCGGACATTGACAAGCTGATTTCAAAATCCAAATAATTATTCGCGGGCCGTCAAAACGGTCTGCACATTCCCCATTAGTGTAATGGCAGCACACGGGTCTTTGGAACCTTTAGAGGTGGTTCGAGTCCATCATGGGGAGCTAAGTTTCGACCGGCTGTTTTTGGCGTGTCGAAACTTTGGAGTCGTGCCTGAGTGGCCGATAGGGGCACCCTGCTAAGGTGTTGACCGTTTCATACGGTTCGAGGGTTCGAATCCCTCCGACTCCGCTGGGGAATGGGTTGCGGTTGCGAGCCTTCCGTTCCGAAAAGTTTGGAACGGTCGTAATAAAAACATCTCGTGTATGTAGTGCTTTCCCGTAAACAATCACAATTCTATTCCTCTTACTGCGGGAGTAGTGAAAAGGTCATCACACCTGCCTTCCAAGCAAGTATTGCGAGTTCGAATCTCGTCTCCCGCACAAAGTCCCACACTTTTTATCCCCTAAAGCTCGTGGGACAATCCATGGCATGACTCTCACATGCGCGATGGATGATAGTCCGGAAATCCATGAAGGACTGTCAGCAAGCCGTATGCCTTGCACCCTCTTGACTCACGCATACATGCCAGTGTTCACGACATGAACTCACTGATGGGAAACAACCAAGCCATGTCAACGCCAAACAAAAAGCGGAGTCTACGGGTGTTTTTTTCTCTCCACCCTTCTCCTGCTCCGCGTCTTTGTGTGAACAGCTCCTCGCCGGTGGGAGTGGCGAAACACCGGCTTATTCTTTGTTGTTTAAATTGAAGTTTGGATATATGCCGTATTAAGTCTTATCCAGACTCGTATGCCGATTGGCTGGAATGCCTTTGGATATATGCCGTATTAACTCTTATTCAAACTGGGACAAACAAGCGCAAAAGAATACCAAGTTTGGATATATGTCGTATTAACTCTTATTCAAACTAAAGGACGCGTCGGGCAGGTCGTTTATGGTTTGGATATATGCCGTATTAACTCTTATTCAAACTACATGGCGGCACTAACCTTACCCATCTGGTTTGGATATATGCCGTATTAATCTTATTCAAACTTTTTTCCAAGATGAACGTGTTCTCTCAAGTTTGGATATATGCCGTATTAATCTTATTCAAACTTGTGAAGGACCTTGCCGTCCTCGGTGCGGTTTGGATATATGCCGTATTAACTCTTATTCAAACTACAGGTCTCCCATGGGGTTGCTGTAAGTGTTTGGATATATGCCGTATTAACTCTTATTCAAACTCCTCCGGATATTCTTCCGAATCGACCAGGGTTTGGATATATGCCGTATTAACTCTTATTCAAACTCATAGAACGTCTTGCGTTTTCCGTTCTTGTTTGGATATATGTCGTATTAACTCTTATTCAAACTTTCGCCGTCCGCTCCGTCGCTCCGCTTGGTTTGGATATATGCCGTATTAACTCTTATTCAAACTCGTCCGATTTCCATGCAGATTTGACGGATGTTTGGATATATGCCGTATTAACTCTTATTCAAACTACAGCCGAGTCCGTCTTCCGCCGCCATGGTTTGGATATATGTCGTATTAACTCTTATTCAAACTTTGTTGACGCAGAAGCCTACGGCGGATTGTTTGGATGTATGCCGTATTAACTCTTATTCAAACTCCACAGCGCATCCCCAATACTGAGTCCGGTTTGGATATATGTCGTATTAACTCTTATTCAAACTGACTAACCTCGAAAATGAAATGGCTTTCGTTTGGATATATGCCGTATTAACTCTTATTCAAACTACTGAACCGTATAGCCGTCCAGCCACATGTTTGGATATATGCCGTATTAACTCTTATCCAGACTTGTTTTTTCCTGTTTTGGCTATTTTCCGGTTTGGATATATGCCGTATTAACTCTTATTCAAACTGCGGTCTGGAAATCCTTGTTTCTCCCGTGTTTGGATATATGTCGTATTAACTCTTATTCAAACTGCATGGTGGTAGAGCCGACGCCGTAAGGTTTGGATATATGCCGTATTAACTCTTATTCAAACTTGAACGACTTCCGGAACGTGCGCATCGAGTTTGGATATATGCCGTATTAACTCTTATTCAAACTAGAGAAGGTCATAGACATGCTGGCGACTGTTTGGATATATGCCGTATTAACTCTTATTCAAACTACGTCGGCGCATGGCATGGCACCACGTCGGTTTGGATATATGCCGTATTAACTCTTATTCAAACTCTACGCCAACGCGAACAGGCTCTTGGTAGTTTGGATATATGCCGTATTAACTCTTATTCAAACTCGTTGCGGTCGGTTGCGTTACTGGTTACGTTTGGATATATGCCGTATTAACTCTTATTCAAACTCTAGTCCCGAATAAGAGCCTTCATATCAACGTTTTCCGACTATTCGTCATCATCGAAAAGAGTCAGTAGACCCGGTTGTTCCGGTGTATTTTGCTGTTTTTTGCCGATGAATTTCAACGAATCCGCCCATTGAGTGTCCGTCACACATAACACTCTCACACTTCCGTGGGGAGGTAGCCCAGCTTTTATATAGGTTAGTGCCGACCTTCCTCCCGATTGTGTTGGAGTGTATCTTGCATATACGGAGTATTGCACTCGGAAGAAACCTAAGTCTGCTAAAAGATGATTGAATCTGTTAGCAGCTCCCGCATCCTCTTTGGTTTTAATGGGTAAGTCATACATGACTAGCGTCCACATGCCTTTATCCTTGTCTCTTTTCATTTTTGTTTCCTTTTCCCGAAGACTGGAACGGGTAGTTTGTCCAACCAGCCTTCGCAGTATTGCGCGTATTGCCCGCAGAACTCGTCAACCAGTGAGGGAATGGTCAATCCCTTTGGAGAGAACTGACTGTTGACTGCTAGAACTATCTGTTGTTTCAATTCCGCGTCTAAAGGCTCGTTGGGCAGCTGACTTATCTGATAGTCTATGGCTGGTCGGAAAGGTTCGACCAAATCGTCGGCTAGACAAAAATAATTATTAGCGGAATGATGGTGTATTCCAATTGTTGGGGAGAGTCCCGCTGAACAAATCGACTTGATAAGAAAACCCCGTAGTATTGTGTAAGCGTAGTCTAATTGACTATTTCTCCCTTCACCGGAGCCGGGAAAACGACGGAAATTCTCATCGGGAAACATGCGATGCCAATATTCACGTGCCGCCTGTCCTTCGATATTGTTTGGGTCTCCGGAACGAACTTTCGAAGCTAGACTTCTTAAAAACTGCCCTCCTTCCAGTCCAAGCATGTCCAGCGTATGAGACTGGCCTAATATCTTCGCATGTATGATTCTTCCCCAAGCGGATTTTCTAGATGGTAGACTCATTGTCTGTTGCGCGTTTTGGCGTGCGGCGGAACGAGTGTTGGTTTTAGCCCATGATTGCATTGCGGCTATTGGAATTTCGTTCCATTGGCATATGAGTACTTCCACGTCGAAGAACGCCAACTGTTGCAATAGTGCCGTGGATACGGTCGTTTGAACACCTAAAAGCAGTACGGCTGTATCCGCTAAAGGAATACATGTTTCCAAATCGTGGTGTTCGATGACAAGCTGTCCACGCTTATAACGGAGTATCCCAGTCATGGCGGTGCAGTCCACTATCCTCCATCCTTTTGTCATAATAAACCTCCTAAAAAAAGGGTCTACCGATAACCTTATATGGTTTTCGGTAGACCCTTTCTATTTAGAGGGGTGGTTGAAAGCAGTGTGTTCAGCACTCCAAAAGCGACCCGATTTTACTGATTGCTGGAGTATAAGTGTGTAGTTTGAACATTTTTTCAACCTTGACCGGTATTTCCACTCCTTGTTCCTTCAACTTGTCTAACCCCTCTTCCGAAATGACGGAAGGAGCCAGACGGATTTTAGTAGAGGTGGGGAAACCTAAGACCGTGAACCTTCGTTCCACTCCCGAATCAGTATGGAATATGCGCGAGTATTCCGGGCAAGTGTCTTCCATGACTTCCGGAGTCAGTCTGATTTCATCGTTAACGGTAAGTTGTGCGATGCAAGTCGCATTTCCACTCAAGATAGACTCTCTGACCTTGCCATCCGCATAACGGAGTGATACGTCAGCCGGACGCAACGGAGTACGGAACAGGTCGGTATTCTTCTTGCGTTTCATCAAATCGCATTGGAACACACGCACCATACCATAGAAGGTCTTCCTCTTGCCGCTCTTCAACACTTGCTCGCAACGGTAGATACGGGCATGATGGATGGTTCCGCCAATGTCGGCGGCACCACCGTTGACGTACAGTTGCGCGTTGTTGCCGGGCAGGAAGCCGATTTCGTCCTTCGCGTGGCATACTTCACCCAATGCTGTGATGACACGGTTCGGATTGGCTGGCAGACCGGTCTGAGGGTCATAGTCCGGCAGTCGGGTCAATGCCTTCCATACCTGCGGTGTGATGGCGTGGTCGATGAGCGTGGGGGAGAGCGCGTCTCCCAGTCGCACGTATTGCAACGGTTTCACCGTCGCATCATGCGCGGTACTGTTGCCCAAGCGGAGTCGGCGGCTCCGAACGACCGGAATGGTATCCTCGTCCAAGCCCTTGTTCAACAGGTTGAGCAGACTTTTCATCTGTTCACTCCATTGCTGGTACCGGACGTAGCCGGGGGTGTTCTTGTTTGGATACTGTTTCCAGTCCGCTTGTCCGAACGGGGTTCCGCACAGGCGTTGCGATTCGCGTAGGTAGTGGCGTTCGGCAAGACGGAGGGCGACACTCTGGTTCATCATGGCGATGACCGAAGCGTCAACCGCATGATGACGGCGGTCGAGTCGGGTCTTCCACTGTGCGCCGATGAAATGGATTTGCCCGTCGATGCCGGAAGCTCGTCGCGCCTCATAGGTGATGGAGCCGGGGAACGTGAATACTTTCACCTGCTTGTTCGCGTAACGTCCGTCGAGTCGGCGGTGGAGTTCGTCGGCCATCCAACCCACGGATTCGATGGAACGATTGTCCAACGGCTCGTCCTGTTCGGTCTGCTTGAGTCGGCTGATGATGCTTTTCTTCACCTGACCGACCTGCTTGCGGTTCATGGATGGTGGGAACATCAACTGGTTCACTCGTGCGATGACATCATTCATGGTGATGCCATGTGCTTTCGCATAGTCGGAATGCACCCATACGGCGAACGGAACGTTCGACTTGCTGGCATTGCATTCGGGGCATACCGCAGCCATGTTGGTGCGTTTGCTGTCCGAGCCGACGCCACGACGGGGTACGATATGGTCGAGTTCGGACTTGTCGAAGCTGAATCGTGGACTGGTCGCACCACAGTACAGGCATGTGTTGTTCTGCGATTGGACGATTTCCCAACGGCGAATGTCGTAGTCGTGGACTTTGAAACTTCCGCCGTTCGACAGTTGCTTCCTCATATCCTCACGGATTGCGGCACGCGTCTGATTGTCCTTGTCTCGACGTTGACGGCGCTCATAGTCGAGCGTACGTCCGAACGCGATGGACGAGAACGATTCCTTCGTTGTTTCGATGGACACGCTTTCCGGAATGCCGTACTCTTGTTCGCATTGGCTGAGGAAACGGTTGAACGCTTTCAACACTCGGTCAACAGCGGGATTGCCGGTCGGTTCCTGAACGGGTGGAACCGGAGGCTTCCAGTCGGCTGGCACGTCGAACTCGTGGCGAATCGCATAATGCAAATCGTCTTCCGTTTCCAACATGCGTTTGGACAGTCGGTCGAGGGTCTTTTCGGAGTAGGCGGCACGTCCGACTGGAAGACTGATGGAGTCCAATGGGGTGAGCAGGTCTTCGTCCAACCCGTCGATGAATTCGATGGGGGAGGCGTATTCGATGAGGTCGCGTACCTTGTCCAAGTCAACCGTGTTGGACAGGAGTCGAATCATCGCGGCCTGTTCGTCCTCGGTGGCGGCATCCCACCATGCGTCCATCATCTTGCGGAGTTTGGTGTTTTTGATGCCGTGGAGTCGGATTACGGTGTCCAATACCGGCGGCTTGTTGCCGATGCGTTCCTCCCCGTCATGGGTGAGGGTGCCGACGCCTTTGAGTTCGTTGCGTTCGATGTCGAGCACGGCGCACACGTCCAACCATTCCACGTCTTCCTTGGCGGTGGTGAGCAGTTCGTACACGTTCTGTTTCTCACTGACGGTCAACGGTCGGGATGCTTCGCCTTTACGGCGGATACGCAGGTTGGTGATGACGTTGAGGATACGGTACTTCTGGAAGGCGATACTGGCTTTCAACGCTCTCTTCTGGGTCTGGTCGAGCGGGTCAGTTCCGACACGTTTTTCGGCTGAACCTTTGGGGGATGCGCAATGGAACACGGTACGCAGGATGGGCTTCCAAACATCCTCGGGAACCTGCTGGACGGTGAAGATACGACGGAGTTCACGCGCATTGTCGGACTGCATGAGACGGCTTGGCAGAACACCCTCACCGTATTTTGTGCTGGTACGAACCCTCATGAAATTCTCATCACGGTCGGAAAGCGTCAATGCGACGAGTTGCGCCGGGGTCATATTCTCGTCCAGTTTCATTCCAAGACGGGTCTCCGCTCGCTGTTTCAAATCCTTGTACTGGTCGGACGGCTCCACATCCTCGAACAGGGTTTCGACACGACTATAGGAGTTGCGCCAACCGCGATGGCGTGCGATATGTCGGATAGCCATGACCATCATCCGGTCACGCTTGTCCTTGTCGGGGACGTAAGCGGTTGCCAATGCGGAGCGGACGTTCCAGTATTCGTAGAGTCCATGCTCGCTTTCCGGCACGTCGTCTACCGGATAACCCAGTTGGTAGAGCTGACGGTCGAGTTGGTTGAGACGGTGGCGGCGGCGTTTGCGCATGTTGCGGGTACGTCGGGCGATTCCGGCCATGGCTTTGCGGGTGGTGCCGGACTTGTTTTGGGTTGGGTCTACTCCGCCGTCGTGAATGTAGCTGAGGGTTTTGAGTAGTGTGATTGGGTTGCCGTTGGCATCGAGTTGGATTGCGGAGAATCCTAGGCTGTTGAGTCCTACGTCGGCTCCCACGCGGTAGCGGATATTGGTTTTTGCGGTCAAGGTCTGTTGTTCTCTTTCCGCACTGCATGAAAAAAGCGGCGATTGGGACTTGCGTCCTATCGCCGCTCTACGGTCAATTCCGGTCTGTTACCGGACTTGTTTAGACTATATGCCGTGGTCCCCACTATAACACACAGTGTTCTTCTGGCAACCCCGGCGTGTCGTTTCCGTTTTTCGAACAGCGCTTTGGTTTTTTATTTGTGGACGTGTCCAGTATATATCATTGATGGGACTTGTTTGGCATGCTGTCTTAATCCTCTTATTTATGTGGTATACTGGAATCGTTCACACAATCAAGCTGAAGTAAAAAGAAGGAACGTAAAAATGTGGAAGATAATCCACCTCAACAGCGGCCATACGCTCGTAACGGAAGACAACATAGACCTGACGAAACCCGTCATCACAGCCAACGTGCTCGACCACGAAACCGGCATCGCACTCCACGCCATCAGCGGTGAACTATTGGAAAACGTGTTCTACCCAATGACCTACCGTCCGCCGATTCGCCGCACCGAATACAGGGTGGCGAACCCTGAACGGATACAGGCGTTCCTTTCCGCCACCAACCGCGTGAGCATCCCCTTGGGTTCCGTCGATTACGTCGAGGATTACGTTCCGACCGCCGTTGAGGATGAGGATGAAGACGGTTATGGGGGAGCCTACCGCAACGCCATCCACGGCGAAGGCTGTTAAGAAAAGGGGATTATAGAATGTCCACAGTGACTCCGGTAGACCCGATAGAAAAACTGTTCGTCAACACTCGCGGCCAAATCTCCGACCAATTCCGGTTGCGCAAGCTGAAAATGAGACTTGGCACGGTCGGGGATATCACCGCGATGACCGCCGAACAGTTTACTGGACTTTTTGGCTCGGATTATATGCGAGTCGTTGGGAACCGTTTGAGAAAAAACGGTTTGGATTTCCGCCCGGTGGAGGATTCCGCTTTATATCGTGAGGGGGTGGATGACTCCGATTTCCGTATCCGCCTGTATTCGATTGGTGTCGGCTCATTGGCGAAACTGTCTAAAATATC
>UMLQ01032780.1_pt1 | contig 10463 bp, 10 predicted proteins | sample 1966631 | NCBI WGS metagenome assembly UMLQ01 (sample SAMEA4836206, study PRJEB28245) | human gut metagenome | biome: gut microbiome; material: fecal sample | place: Denmark | collected 2008 | reverse complement strand
ATGTTAAATATATGTAAAGATACTCCTATTGAAACATTATATAATAAAGAACACTTTCATATTCTTACTAAAGAAGAATATATTGATATCGTAATCAAACAATTAGAATTATTAAGAGAAGAAATAGTTATTCATCGAATTACCTCTGACCCTGATAAAGATTCTCTAATAGAACCTACTTGGCTATTAAAAAAATTCTGTTTACTTAATGATATTGATAAAGAAATGAAAAAAAGAGATACTTACCAAGGTAAATACACCAAATAAAAGACTTCACTCGAAGTCTTTTATTCATAATATTCTACTATTTCTTCTAGATCTTTTCTTGGTCTCATCTTAGGTTCTTGATTAGGATAACCAATAACAAGTGAACTAACTAACTCCATATCATTATGCTTTGTCATATCTAAAATTTCATTTTCTACAAAATCAGTATCTCCTATCCAAAGAGTACCAAGATTTAATTCAGTACTTCTAAGACACATATTCTCTATAGCAGCTCCTACTGATAAAGCATCATATCTATCCCACTCATCATCTTTACTTTTTAATATCAATATAAGTACAGGTGCTTCTTTTATTACATTAGCAGTAAAACTAACACTATATAATCGACCATCTTTATTTTTATTCTGAGCATATTTAATCATTAAATCTGCTATCTCATTTTTCATCTCAGTACTAACTTTAACAAAATACCAAGGTTGTCTATTTTTAGCAGATGGTGCTAATCTACCAGCATTAAATATATCTAATATTATTTCTTTATCAACATCTATATCTTTATATTTTCTAATACTTCTTCTTCCTCTTATTGCTTTTATTGTATCCATACTTATCCTCCACCTTAAGGAAATTATATTATTTTTATTTAACTTTGTCAATTACCTAAACTAAATGATTAATAGAGAGACTTAAGATTAAGGCTCTCTATTACCTATGAAGACATTAAGGCTTCATAGGATATTAAAAGAACTAGTTTTAGCTAGTTCTGTATTTTAAAATAATCTTAATATATCATTAAAAGTTACATATACCATAAGAAGCATAAGTAGCATAAAGCCTATACTATTTACCATAGCCTCTGTCTTAGCAGGCACAGGTTTTCTTCTTATCTTTTCGATAATTAAGAATAATACTCTACCACCATCAAAAGCAGGAAATGGAAGTAAGTTAATAACTCCTACATTCATAGATAAGTAAGCAGTTAAATACATAATATTTTGAAATCCTTGTTTAGCCTGTGAATCCACTATTGAATAAATACCAACTGGACCAGATAAATCTTTAGCAGATACACCACCAGTAAATAATTGTTTAATAGTAGTAAGCATTAATTTATATAAACTAACAGTAGTCTCTCCTGCATAAGTAATAGAACTAACAAATCCTCTTCTAACAGTATTATCAATTCCTATACCAACAACATAACTCTTATTACCATCTTTATCCTCTATCGTATTAGGTTTTACTATTACAGTTCTCTTATTACCATCTTTATCTTTTAGTACAAAAGAAATATCATTACCTTTAGAAGAAGCAATATATAATTGTACCTCACTCCAACTAGATACCTTATTACCATCTACTGATAATATCTTATCTCCTTCTCTAATACCAGCAGTATAAGCAGGATATTCAGGACTAACATTAGCTACAATTGGTTTAGTAGAAATACTACCATATATTAAAGCCATCACAAATAATAATACAAAAGCAAAAATAAAGTTAAAACTTGCCCCCGCTATCATAATAATAAATCTTTGCCATACTGGCTTAGTATATAGCATTCTCTTCTTATCTATTTTAGTATTATCATCAGCATCTTCTCCCGCTAATGAAACAAATCCTCCTATTGGTATTGCCCTAATACAATATTCAGTCTCTCCACCTTTCTTCTTATGATGTAATAACTTTGGTCCCATACCTATAGAGAACTCATATACATATACACCAAATAATTTAGAAAAGATAAAATGTCCAAATTCATGAACCAATACAATTCCCCCTAATATTAATATAAACCATAATATTGCCATTCATTTTCCTCCTTTACAATATATTAAGCATTATTAACATACCAAGTGATACAAATATCACACTATCAAATCTATCTAATATACCACCATGTCCTGGTATAATATTAGAATAATCTTTCTTATCAAAATATCTCTTTATAGAACTAAATACTAAGTCTCCACTTTCACTTAAAAATACTAATACCAAAGACATAATAATAGTCTTAATAATAGACAAATCACCTACTAAAGAGTAATAGAACATTGTCCCAATAAAACAACCCATAATTCCTCCTATTAAGCATCCTTCTATTGTCTTTTTAGGAGATATATCAGTAAATCTATGTTTACCAATTAACATTCCACTAATATAAGCATACGTATCAGTAATAAAAGCTATTACAAATATATATATACCCTTAAATATATCACTACCCATCATATCTATTATATTTAAGAAAGCATATCCTATAAAATATATTATCCCAAATAAATATAAACTATCATTTATATTATATCTATCCTTATCGTCATAGAAGATAATAGGTAATATCAAAGATATTAAACTTATACATATTACTACTTTATTATCTAATTTTAATACTAAATTATTTATCATAAAGAATATCATTAATAAATAACTAATTATCTTTATCAAATCAATCTTTCTCTTTTTATATTTAATATCTATTAATTCTCTTAAACCTAGTAAAGAAACAACTGTCATAGTAATACTAAAAACAGTATTTCCTAGTAATAAAGAAGTTATTAATATAAATAAAACAATAAAAGCTCCTAATAATCTTTTCTTCATACTACCTCCTATGCAATTTTATAGTCATCTTCTAATGAAAATATTACATTCTCTTCAATCCAATTCTTTCTAGGTTCTACAGCATCACCCATAAGTACAGATACTCTCTTTTCAGCAAGAGCAGCATCAGATATATTTACTTTTATTAGTTTTCTTTCTTTAGGATCCATAGTAGTTTCCCATAACTGATTAGCATTCATTTCACCAAGTCCTTTATATCTTTGAACTTTATAGTTTACTCTACCACTAGTTTCATCTTTTAACTCTTCATTACTCCAAGCATATACATGTTTATTACTATAACTAACCTTATATAAAGGAGGCATTGCTATATATAAATGACCATCTTCAATTAAAGGTTTCATATATCTATAGAAGAAAGTTAAAAGTAAACACTGAATATGAGCACCATCATCATCAGCATCGGTCATAATAATAACCTTACCATAATTAATATCTTTAACATCAAAATCCGTTCCTACTCCAGCACCAATTGTATAAATCAAAGTATTAATTTCTTCATTCTTAAAAATTTCTTCCATCCTTGTCTTCTCAGTATTCAATACCTTACCTCTAAGTGGAAGAATAGCCTGTGTCTTTCTATCTCTACCCTGTTTAGCACTACCACCAGCAGAATCACCCTCTACAATAAATAACTCTTTTTCCATAGCCTTCTTACTTTGAGCAGGCGTTAATTTACCAGATAATAATCTTTCAGTCTTTTTATTATCTTTACCTTTTCTAGTTTCTTCTCTTGCCTTTCTAGCAGCTTCTCTAGCTTCTTTTCCTTTTAAAGCTTTACCAACAATCTTCGTAGCTACAGCTTTATTCTCTTCCAAAAAGAATTTTAACTTTTCAGTAACTATTGCTTCTACTATTGTTCTAGCAACAGGAGTACCAAGTTTAGCTTTAGTCTGACCCTCAAATTGTAATAAATCTTCTGGTATTTGAACAGATATAATAGCGGTAAGTCCCTCTCTAACATCAGAACCATCAAAACTTTTATCTTTCTTTAAGTATCCATTAGTCTTAGCATAATCATTAAGAACTTTCGTAATAGCAGTCTTAAATCCTACTTCATGAGTACCACCATCACTAGTTTTAACATCATTAACAAATGATACAATATTCTCAGCATAACTATCAGTATATTGCATAGCTATTGATACATTTACTTTGTCTTTACTAGCACTAAAACATAATGGTTTATGAAGTACACCTTTATTTTCATTCAAATATTCACAGAAGGCTTCTAGTCCATTTTCATAATGATATTTTTCACTTCTACCTTCTATCTCATCTACTACTTCTATAGTTAGACCACTAATTAAAAAAGCACTCTCTTGCATTCTCTCACATATAGTAGAAAAACTAAAAGTTGTTGTCGAAAATATAGTAGGATCAGGTTTAAATTTAACAGTAGTTCCCGTCCTATTAGTAGTACCTACTTTCTTAAGAGGAACTGCTACCTTACCACCATCTTCAAACTTAATATAATATTCTCCGCCATCTCTTCTAGTTACTACCTCCATAACAGAACTTAAAGCATTAACAACTGATCCACCAACACCATGTAAACCTCCAGATACTTTATAACCACCTTCACTAAATTTACCACCAGCATGAAGTACAGTATAAATAACCTCAGGCGTACTCTTACCTGATGAATGCATGCCAACAGGAAGTCCTCTACCTTTATCAGTTACACTAACACTACCATCCTTATGAAGAACTATCTTTAAATGATTACCATAACCATTTAATGCTTCATCAATAGAATTATCTACTATTTCCCATACTAAATGATGTAATCCTCTTTTATCAGTAGAACCAATATACATACCAGGTCTCTTTCTAACGGCTTCTAATCCTTCTAGTATCTTAATTGAACTCTCATCATATTTTGCTGTCATTTATATCACTCTCTCTATCAATTCCATATCAATTATACTATAAAATAACATCTCTATCAAGGTATTTGTCATTCAATTTGACAAAAAAAAGAACAATTAATTCAAATTGCTCTCTAATATTTCTTTAAACTTTAAACAATCATCAATACTATAATTATTAATTAAACTAATAGTAACAGCATCATCAATACTAACATTATTACTATTTGTAAAATCTTTTAACTCACCAAGCATAGCAATAAACTTCTTATAATCATCTAGTGAATAACTATCTTTCCTAATTTCTTCATTAGAAGTAACAACATCTATTTTACCAGTATTATCTAATTCATTAGTTACTTCACTTATATTCTCATTACCAGAAGATTCTGAGGTAACCATAGTATCAACAGTATCATTTTTATCCTCTAACGAATCCAAAGTAACAGTATTAATTCTTAAATTATCTTTAGCCTTATTATTCTTAATAATAACAACTTTATCCTCATTAGCATCATTTACTATATCTTGAAATGATTCAATATTACTTTTTTCTTTATATTCTTTGTACTTATTTTCAAATACTTCTTGTGGATTAACAATATCATGCGCATCAACACTTAATACATTTTCATAATAATTAACAGGTATACGTCCATTTAAAATATCATCAAAAGTAACAACATTACTATTATTTTCTTTAGCATCATCATAAGCTACATTAGTATCAACATTACTTACTTCTTCAATAACCTCAGGTTCTACATTATTACTTTCTATTTCATAAGTTACTATAGAAGGTTTTTTTACTTCAGATACCGCTTCAACTGGTGTTAAAACATTATTATAACTAGAGGTATCTTTAGTAATATCAATTCCTTCTACATCAGAATTTATATCACAAGTAACAAACTCTCTTCTCTTATTACCAATTCTATCACAAATAACTGAAGTAGTATAAACAACAATTAAAGATAATACCCATAAAACAAACAAACCAATACTAATTTCTAATACTGCTACTAAATTAATGTTAGTATATAATTCATTAGGAGTAAAAACATCTATCTTATTCTTAGCAATAATATTAAGAATAATAGTAAGTAATATATTATTCATAACAAAAGTAATACCATTAATAATCTTATATATTTTATTAAGCATCTTATTAAACATACTAGTAATAAAAGCAATAGCCACAATAAGTAATGTACCAACATAAACATACACAGATGGAAAATAAATATTACTAAAAAATATAGTCATAAAATTATCAAATACTTCTGCTAACTCTTTATAATTAATTACAATATCAATACCAAGTATTAATAACAAAGATAAAGTAATAATCATAATATATTTCCTATTATCAATCTTTTTAATCAAATATAAAAATGTAGCAATAACCAAAACTCCAAGAAAAATAAATATAAATTTAAAATCCAATATCATATCAAATAATATTTTAAATTTCTCTGCAATTGACAAATAAGACATCATTTTCACCCCTTTCTTTAAATTTTATTCAACACTAGTTAAATATGCAATATATACCGTTTGATGATAATTATCATCCTTTGTACAAGTAATAAGTGTAAGAGTAGTATTATTCTTATTTCTAAGAATTCTAACTCTACCAGTCTTTTTTTCATTATATATCTTATCAATTTTATATACATATTTTTTATTATTATAGTGAATAACAATATCATCATTAACTTCTAACATATATAAATTAGCAAAATAACTATTATTATAATTACCAGAATGACCCGCTATAATAAGATTACCACCTTTAATATCAGGATAATTAGATTCCGGTAAAACATATAAATTAAACTTAACATTATTAAGATTAGAATCTTTATTATAAAATCCCTTATATAAATTAATCTTACTAATATCAACAATACCTAAATATTCTTCATAAGTATAATTAGTATTTTCCCCTTTATTTTCTTCTACACTATCAATATTTTCATCTTGATTATTAAGACTATCATCCATATTCATTGAAGATAATGCCAAATTCATTTCACTAAATACAACATCCCTTTTATCTTTAATATAATCAGAAAGCAAAACGAGAGTACCACATATAACTAGTATTACTCCCGCTGCTATTTGATATCTTAAATTAATTTTCTTCATTCTTTTTATAATTTCTGTATACAATTACAGAACCAAGTCCTATAATAAGTAATCCAATTAAAGATGTTGTAATAGTCTTAAATGTTCCTGTACTAGGTACTTCAATAGTTTCAGGAGTATTATACATAATAACCTTACCATCAACAGTACCATCTTCTTTAACTACAAATGTAACAGTCTCTTTAGATAATTCATATCCATCTGGAGCAATTACCTCAGTTAAAGTATATTTACCAGGAGCAAGACCTTCAATAACATGTGATTCATTAGTAGATACCCAAGCTTCAATTAAATTACCTTTTTCATCTCTAAGTTCAAGATGAGCTCCCGCTAACTCTTCACCCGTAGTAGAATCAACCTTACTAATAACAACAATAGGTTTATCTTTAGGAGTATTTTCCATTTTTACTTTTGTTACACTACCATCATTTTTTACAGTAAATGTTATTGTCTCTTCACTTAGTATATATCCTTCTGGAGCTATTGTTTCTGTTAATGTATATTTTCCTGGTACTAAATTTTCTATTACATGAGCCTCTTTAGTACTAGTCCATTCATCTACTACTTTACCAGTAGAATCTTTTACTACAAGATGTGCTCCTTCTAGTTCTTCACCATTTGTTACATCTACTTTAGTTATTTCTACTCTAGTAGTAATATTTATATTTAATGTTGTACTATCACTAACATTAATGTTTTCTGGATATAAAGCTGCAGTATTTTGAACTTCTGAATGTGAAGCTTTATATGAATACGCTTTATAAATACTTCCTGTTGCAGATACATTTACTTTAAAGTCTGCTGATAAACCACTAATACTTGAAGTTGGAACTTTTACGATAAATTTATCACCACTAGCAAATGAATTTTTTACATTTCCATTAACATCAGTGATTATTGTTCCTTTAGGTGCATTACTTAGACTTACTGAATAATTAGCAATATTACCAGTAATCTTTACACTCATACTAGAACTAACATAATAATTTCTATCACTAGACAATGTTAATTTACTATTACTATTATTAATCTTTATTGATGGATTAGTATAAGAATAGCTATTAGCACCATTAATAAGTTGAGCCATTATTTTTACTACATCATTTGATGTACCACGATATGTACCATTATTTAAATCAAAATGTCTAAATAATGTAGGATCTGTTTCTAACACATACCAAATTGAAAGTGCTGTAGCATAGTAGTCTTTGTCTTCATCATTAGAAAATCTTTTATTTGGATAACCATTTTGCATAATATAAGCTATTTTTTTATCCATTTCTTTATCTAATGTATAAGTTTCAGTACCTCTAGTACTAATCATATTTTTTGTTCTCTCAATACAATAAATAATCTTTCCATCAGTATTTTTCTTGTATTGAACATTTAAACCAACAACTCCACTTAAATATTTAGTACCATCAATTACATGTAGGTCACTACCTCTAACATTGAAACTACTTGGAGCAGTAGTCTCCGCATTAGCAGTACCTATAAATAGCATACTAACTAACATAATTAAACTAAATAAAATATTCTTTAATTTCATAATATAAAACCTCCCTTTGAAATCGGTATATATACTACCACTTTTTTTAAATATTGTCAATAGATTTAAGCAAAAAATAATACGAACAAATATTCAAAAGAAAAATCCATATACATGGATTATTTCTTCTTATCAATCATTTCATTAATTACCGTTCCAAAAGATGCTATACCACTCATATCAGATGGAATAATAATCTTAGTAGAACTACCATCTGCTAATTTCTCTAGTGCTTCATAACTTTTTAAAGTAAGAACTGACGAGTCTGCTTTAGCTTCTTTTAATAATCTAATACCATCAGCCTCTGCCTGCTTCATTTTAAGTAAAGCCTCTGCTTCACCTTCAGCCATCTTAATTTGTGCTTCTTTATGAGCTTCTGCCTTTAATATAGCCGATTCTTTTTCACCTTCTGCTATCAAAATGCTAGATTTCTTTTCTCCCTCAGCTTGAAGAATCTTCTCTCTTCTTTCTCTTTCAGCACGCATTTGCTTCTCCATAGCTTCTTGAATATCTCTAGGTGGAAGTATATTTTTCACTTCTACTCTATTTACTTTAATTCCCATGGATCAGTAGCTTCATCCAAAATACTTCTCATCTTAGAATTAATAATATCTCTTGAAGTTAAAGTTTGGTCAAGTTCTAACTCACCAATAATATTTCTAAGTGTAGTAGCAGTTAAATTCTCAATAGCATTAATTGGATCTTCAATACCATAAGTATATAACTTAGGATCTGTTATTTGAAAATAAACCACTGTATCTATTTGCATAGTAACATTATCTTTAGTTATAACAGGTTGTGGTGCAAAGTCCTTTACTATTTCTTTTAAACTTACTTTATTAGATACCCTATCTACAAATGGTATCTTAAAATGTAAGCCATTATTCCATGTAGTTAAATAACTACCAAGTCTTTCTATAACATAACTTCTAGCCTGTGGTACTACTTTAATATTTGGTATTATAAATATTACCACAATTACTAATATAGCAATTAATAATTCCATATTATTTTTCCTCCCATTTCTTTACTTTTAATTTAACACTATTAATAGATAATACTTTTATATTTTCTCCTTTAGAAATATCAGTATCGGAATAAGCCGACCATTTCTTACCATCTACCTTTACTTCTCCAATATTATCTTTAATAATATCCTCAGTTACAATCCCCTTCATTCCTATTATTCTATCAATATTTGTTTTACTATTATTCATTTTAATTTTACTATACAACTTTCTACTAATAGGCATAAGTAATACTCCTACTAAGACAAATATAGCAATTTGTATTAATATATTATCAGTAAATAAAGAACTCACCATAGCAAGTAAACTACTTATAACAAACCAAATACTAACTAAATTAGTTGTAGATATTTCTATTATTCCAAGTATTACTGCTACTAAAAGCCATATATAAAATACTTCCATTATTGCCTCCTACTACAAAATATGTCTCATCTAGTTATAGTATAACAAAATACCAAAGTATTTGCAATAACATTTATCACCTTCCATGAAAATCCAAGGTATTTTCATGTCCAATCTAGCCTAATTCTTAGTCTATATTGGAGTCTCATTAGACATATTATATTCACAGTTAGTATTCTTTTAATTTGCAAGTTTACTATCACCAGTTTTATAATCTATTATAATACCATCTTCGATGTTATAAACAAAAACATTAAACTTTATACCTTTTCCATTATCTTCAACTGAGTATGCTTCCATTTCTACTCCTGTTGCTACTAGATTATTACCTTCAAATACTGGTGTTACTCTATATAAAACATGATTACCAGTATCTTTAATATATTTAGTTACCATATTTTCAAATTGTAACATTCCTTTAGTATTCATACTCCTAGTACAAGTAATTAAATTTTTTTCATTAGCATTTTCTCCAGTTAATTGGTATCCTATTAAATGACATCTATTATATAAATATTTACCATCTATATGATCATACTTTATAGTATGCCAACCACTAGGTTTTATAGAACCAATAGAGCCCCTCTTTTCAGTAGGCATTAAGTC
>UMLQ01001444.1_pt1 | contig 10617 bp, 10 predicted proteins | sample 1966631 | NCBI WGS metagenome assembly UMLQ01 (sample SAMEA4836206, study PRJEB28245) | human gut metagenome | biome: gut microbiome; material: fecal sample | place: Denmark | collected 2008 | reverse complement strand
ACAGAATGGAGGAAACAGAATGGATATGGAAGCAGGAAAAAAACTTACCAATGAGGAGGTCGTTTCAGCGTGTTGGCTCTGTATTTTTTTGCAGGCGCTCCGGCTTTTCTTTTATCCATACGGAGGGAAGACAATGAAGAAACAGAAAAAGAAGAGAAAGGGATTTCAGGCAGGCTCGATGCGCTGCCCTTACTGCGGCAATCCTGTCACTTATCGGAGTGCGGACGGAATCTACCATGACAACAGTAAAAATACAATGCTTTATGTGTGCAGCCATTATCCGGAATGCGATGCCTATGTCCGTGTCCATGCCGGGACCAATATCCCGGTGGGGAGCCTTGCAAACCACGAGCTCAGGAGCCTCAGACGGACGGCGCACCATTATTTTGACCAGCTGCACCAGTCCGGGATGATGAGCAAACAGGACGCTTACCAGTGGCTGGCGGATCTGATCAGTGCGCCGCTGTCGGAAGCGCACATCGGATATCTGGGTGAGTATTACTGCAGCCAGGTGATTAAGGAAAGCCAGAAGTTGCTGGAGTGGCAGAAGGCGAGGCAGGGGCGGTGCCGGTTTCAAAACATAGAAGCGCCCCTTAGGCGTGCCTCTATGGGGTAAGTAAAATGCCAGCCGCCATGAAAGGAGGGCAGTGGTTTCATGATGCTATCGGAAAAATGTCAGAGAAAAGTGGAAGAAAATATCGGTCTGGTACATGGTGTGCTCCATGACAGGCTTCATCCGCCCTATCAGGTGGGGATGTATTCGTATGATGACCTTTTCCAGATCGGCTGCATCGGGCTCTGCAAAGCGGCAGCTACGGACAAGGGTGGGACATTTTCTACCTATGCGTACCGCCTGATCTGGAACGAAATCTGCGATGCCATGATTTATGCTGCCAGGCGGCAGGCAAATGAATCGGCCTGTGATGTGACGCCTTTTGTAGCCGCAGAGCAGGAAGTTCCGGAGGAGCTGTCGTTTTTTTACATTGATATAGAAAAGGTGCTTGCAGCAGCAAAAGCAGAGGCTCCCCCATCAACGGGGAAAGGGATTGATGCCATGTGCATGATGGCAGATGGGTATACCAGCAGGGAGATTGGTGAGAAAATGGATGCTTCGGACAGGCTGGTGTGCGCATGGGTTTCCAAGGCGCGGAAGTTTTTAAAGGACCGGCCGGAAATCATGTAGATAAAGGAGGCTTATCATCTTGGGATATGACAGGCCTGGATATGGGATGTCAGGGACGCTGTAGTTTCTGGCATTCCAATTTTTTTGTTTGTGGCAGTAGGAAGGATACAGGACGGAGTTTCTATTGGATGGGAGATCAGTATGAAGTCATTACAGAAAGAAGCGTGGAGGTGGCTGGTTCCTCTTGGAATCACAGCTTTTATGGTGATTATTTTAAGATTTGTATTCCTGTTTGGTTATGTGCCTACAGAGTCTATGGAGCCGACACTGGAGAAAGGCAGTTATGTTCTGGGGTTCCGGATTTACGGTGAGCTTGAGGTGGGGGATATCGTGATTTTCCGCCATGCTGGGAAACTGCTGGTCAAGCGGATTGTGGCAGTGGGAGGCGGGCAGATAGAACATAATGGAACCAGTCTGACAGTGCCAGAAGGGTGCTATTATGTCCTTGGGGATAATGCGGAATGTTCATGGGATTCGAGGCATTGGGAGGAGCCGTTTGTGGAAGAAGATGAGATTGTGGCAAAGACAATTCAGGGCTTCCAGCCAATGATTCGGATGGATCATTAGTATTTATAAATAAATTTGGAAATGGAATAGCATATTAATGCTGCTTTTGTGCATACTGGTTCGGGGTTACGCCTGTAATTTTTTTAAATACATGATGGAAATAATTCTGGGATGAAAAATTGAGCTGCATTGCAATCTGGGAAAGTGGGAGGTTAGTTGTTTCAAGTTGCCGCCGGGCTTCTGCAATTTTTTGTTCCTGGATATACAATGTAATGGTTTTTCCGGTGCTTTTTTTAAATTCCCGGCCAAGATATGACAGATCCATATGTAAGATGTCTGCAATTTGGGCGGGGGTAATCTTTTCATATAGATTTTCCTGAACAAGCCGGATGACTTTTCTGGACAGGAGGGAACAGTTTTTCGGAATCTGGCAGTTATTTACATTCTTTGCATAAGTAATCAGCATCTGGGATAAAAACAGGCAGAATTCGTCAAAACTTTGGCTTTTTTCAATATTGGCCAGGAAACCGTCGGATAGGGAGAGGGCAGCCTGCGTCCCAAGGCCTCCTTTGATTGCGGCACGACAGGCAAGGCTGTTTGCACCAATCAGGATGTTCTTTAAATACCTTTGGGAACTGATGGGAAGCTCCGTCAGGAGGAAATCCCAGTGCAGGATTTCATAAACTGCTTTCTGCAGTTCCAATACATTTCCATTTTCAATGCAGGATAACATCTTTGATTCATAAATTGTTTCTTCTACATATCCCATATGTTCTACAAAGGCTTCTTTTTTATGTTGAGGGCGGGGATACTGCCTTATGGGGAGGTATTCGCTCCGTCCCTTTTCATTATTTATTATGGAATCTAAAAAGTTTAGCGTTCCCCTGAATTTCTGTGCATCATAAGCGGGCAGTGAGTGTACCCACCTAAGCAGGCTGGCCAGGCAGTCATATGGAAGCCCAAGCCCATCCAATAAAGTTTTTGCGGATTCTGTCGTCAGCGAGAATAAGGGGAGTGGCCCAAGCAGGAGAAAAGCGTCCTGGGAGTTGCTGCGGATTAAGCCGCAGGCAAGGAATGCCTCGGAGATGGTATAGCACACAGGATGGCGGCTGTCAAACAAGCTGCTGCATATAAAACGCAGAAAGCCAGGGTGGAAGGGTTCTTCCGGGATGCGGAAGATGCACGCTCCGTCTTTATAAACTTCCATGGGAATCCGGGATATTTCATAAAAAAGCTCCAGTGTATCGTACAAATCCATTGTAAATTCTCCTGATAATTATTTGTTTTAGACGATTTTACTTAATAAAAATCGAGATATTATAATACTTTATAGAAATTATACACTATAATGCAGACAAAGAAAAGAGCAATAAATAAAAATTAAATAAATGAAGGAGGCAATGAATATGGAACTGAATTTGAAAGGAAAACCGTTTTATCTGGAGGAGGATCAGGTTGCATGGGTAAATGAAACCTATGAAAGCATGAGCCTGGAGGAAAAAGCCGGACAGCTTATTTGTGGCGGAGTTCCTGTTATCAGCGATGAACTGATTGATGAGGTAACGAAAGAACACAAACTTGGCGGAATGCTGCTGCGGCCATTTCCGGTAGCGGGATTAAAGGAGCGCGTGTCAAAGTTGCAAAGTGCAAGCAAGATCCCCATGTTCATCACTGGCAATCTGGAATATGGCGGCTGTGGGGTTTTGAACGAGGGAACGTATTTTGCACAGCCTATGGCATGTGCGGCAGCCAGGGACAAGGAGGCGGCTTACCGGCTGGGAAAAATATCCTGCCAGGAAGCGGCGGCAATTGGTGTGAACTGGGGGTTTGCACCAGTGGTAGATTTGGATCTGGATTACCATAACCCTATCGTAAATGTGAGATCATTTGGAAAAGACCCGGATGTAGTGATTGAAATGGCCAGGGAATACATAAAGGCAGCGCAGGAATGCGGGGTAGTGCCTACCATTAAGCATTTCCCAGGGGATGGCAGCGATGAACGTGACCAGCATCTTCTGGTTTCCGTCAATTCGCTGGATGAGAAAGCCTGGATGGAAAGCTATGGGAAGATCTATCAGACCCTGATTGATGACGGGGCGCTGACCGTGATGGTTGGCCACATTGCGCAGCCTCAGATGGCGCGGGCCATGGTGCCGGGGATTTCAGACGAAGAGGCGTATCTTCCGGCGACCCAGTCAAAAGCGCTGATGACAAATCTGCTCCGGGAGAAAATGGGATTTAACGGCTTAGTCGTTACAGATTCCACGCTGATGAACGGGTTCATGGTGAAAATGCCCAGAAGAAAATCCATTCCCCTTACCATTGAGAATGGAAGCGATATGATTTTATTTAACCGGAGCATGTCAGAAGATATCCGGTATTTAAAGGAAGGCGTAGAAAACGGGATTTTGTCAGAGGAAAGACTGGAAGCTGCTGTAAAGAGGGTGTTGGCATTGAAAGCGGCCATGGGGTTGCCAAAGAAACAGAAGGAAGGGAACCTCGTTCCGGATACCGATATTGAGGCTTTGCTTTCAGACAGCAGGCATAAACAGTGGGTGGATGACATTGCAGACCGGGCTGTAACATTGGTGAAAGACACAAAGAACCTGATCCCTCTTTCGCCTGAAAGAACAAAGAGAGTGTATCTGAATGTAATTGAGGGCGAAGTAAATGACAATTCCTCGTTTGCTCAGGATATGAAAAAGCGCCTGGAACAGGAAGGGTTCGAGGTGACGCTGAGAATCCGGGCGATGGACATTGACCCCGCAGAAATGTTCAGTAAAGAACCTTCTCCGGAATTTTTAAGGGTTATGGGAGAGATCAATTCTGATACAGAGACATTTGTAAAACAATATGATCTGTGTATTCTGGTGTTGAACATTGAAACAATTTCAAATGCAACGGTGGTAAGGATCAACTGGAAAGTCCTGGCCGGGCTTGGGAATGATTTTCCATGGTATTGCGGGGAAATCCCCCTTGTGACGGTTAGCTTTGCGAATCCTTATCATCTTCTGGATGCGCCCATGTCCCATGTATATGTGAATGCATATTCCAATAACCCTGAGACAAGGGCGGCGGTTATTGAGAAGCTGCTTGGTAAGAGTGAATTTAAAGGAGAATCACCAATTGACCCGTTCTGTGGGCATGAGGACTGCAGACTGTAATGTTTTGGAGGGAGGAGAAAGCGAATGGATCACCAAAAACTATCAGTCCGGGAGAATATATGCTATGGAATTGGCGATATCGGGGCTAACTTTGTTTGGACAACCGTAAGCATGTTCATTATGGTCTAATATACAGATGATGTAGGTTTGAGTTCTGCTGTCGCAGGCACATTCATGATGCTGGCCCGCCTGCTTGATGGAGTTTCTGACATTTTTTTGGAAGCATTTTGGACAGGACAAATACAAAGATGGGAAAAGCCAGGCCATGCTTTTGGGATTTGTCATGTTTACGGTACTGTCCGGAAAACTTGGAAAATTTAAAGTTTTGATGGCAGGGGCCATTATCCAGATTATAACAACGCTGGTAATTATGCTGTGCGGAACAAACGTGGCAGTTATTATGGTTGCCAATTTTGTAAGAAGTTTTGGGATGGCTCTTATGTCAGGAGGAGTCTACCCATTGGTGGCAGATGCAGTGGATTATGGTGAGTGGAAAAACGGAGTCCGCCAGGATGGGCTTACAAACAGTGCGGTCTTCAAAAGCAATTTTTTCCATTAAGTTTTTATATGCCGGTGCAACGACGGTGTCTATGATAGCGGTGGTCATCTGTATGCTGTTTTTAAACATAGATAAAATCTATCCGCAGATAGCCGAGGGGCTGAAGGCCAAAAGGGAAAGAAACAGATAGAAGAAAAGATAGCCGGGATGCCCGGAACTTACAATTTAGAAATGGAGGATATTAAAATGTTAAACAGTATTTATCTGCTCACAGGGGCAGCAGGTTTTTTAGGAAGCAATATTTCAAGGGTTTTGCTTGAAAAGGGAAAAAAGGTGAGGGCGCTTGTATTGAATGGGGACCCTGCAGTAAAATATGTGCCGGAAGGTGTGGAGATTGTATATGGAGATCTTACAGATAAGGGAACATTGGAAGCCTTCTTCAATGTTCCGGAAGACACGGAGCAGATTGTGATTCATTGTGCAAGTATGGTTTACCTGAAATATGCAGAAAACCAGAAAGTATATGATGTGAATGTCACTGGGACGCAGAATATCGTTGACCTGTGTGTGGAAAAAAGGGTAAAGAAACTTGTATATATCAGTTCAACAGGCGCAATTGCTGTGCCGCCGGATGGGGAAGTGATTGTAGAACCGAGCACGAAGGATGACATCAAACCAGATGAAGTGGTAGGCTGTTACAGCCGGACGAAGGCATTGGCCACAAAGGCGGTTCTTGAGGCGGTGGAATCAATGGGGCTGGATGCATCTATTGTCTATCCGGCAGGAATCTGCGGGCCTTATGATTATGCATTTGGGGCAACAGCGGAATTTGTTGAAAACCTGTGCAATGGGAATATGCCGGTGGGAGTGGAAGGCACATTCAATTCCGTTGATGCCAGAGATCTTGCAGAAGGCGTGGTAGCCTGTGTGGAAAAGGGCAGGCCGGGAGAAGGATATATTATGAGCAATGACCTTCTTACCATTGAGCGCATGTGCCGGATTATGTGTGACATAAGCGGGGCTCCCATGCCGGAGACATTTATTTCAGCGGAAATGATGAAAGCCGGGGCAATTGCCCAGATTCCGGAGGATGCGGACAGGGAGGCACAGATTCAGGAAATAGAGTATTCTGTTTATAATATAACGCGCAATAATAACTTTAGCTGTGAAAAGGCAAAACGGGAGCTTGGCTACCACACAAGGCCGGTGGAGGAAACCATTGCCGATGAGGTTGCATGGCTGGCTGACGAAGGGAAGATAACAATAAAAAATGATGTCTGTGTGATTACTGGCGGCGGAAGCGGCATGGGATTAGAGGCCGCAAAGCTGATCGGGAAGACTCAGAAGATCGTGTTGGCCGGAAGAACCGTTTCAAAGCTGGAGCTGGCAAAGCAGGAGCTGGAAGAATTGGGCGTTAAGGTCAGCGTGTTCGGTTGCGATGTTTCGGACCGGGAATCCGTAGAAAGGCTGGCGGAGTTCGCGGCAGGGATCGGAACCATCCGTTCGGTGATCCATGCGGCAGGGCTTTCACCCCATATGGGGAACGGGGAAACCATCTTCGGCGTAAATGCAATGGGCACCATCCATATCAATGAAGTGTTTTCAAAATACATGAAACAGGGTGGAACCATTATTGATGTTTCGTCTATGTCCGCATATATGCTTCCGGCAGAGCAGGTTCCGTATCAGGTGTATGAATTGGCATTGGAAAATGAGGAGGGATTTAAGCAGGGGGCTCTTGCAATGTTAAATGCCGTGCCCCAGGAGATGCAGCAGGATATGGCATATACTGTTTCCAAGAATTTTGTCCTCTGGTATGCCAAGAAAAGTGCGCTGAAACTGGGAAAAGATGGAATCCGTGTCATCTCCGTGTCTCCCGGAACTTTTGACACGCCCATGGGGGAAACAGAAGGTGATTTTCCGGTTCAGATGGCAAAAAACGGGGCGCTGGGCAGGATTGGAAAACCTAAAGAGATTGCCAGCTTGTTTGCTTTTCTGGTCAGCGATGGAGCAAGTTATATTACAGGAACGGATATCCTGTGTGATGGTGGGACGATAGCAGCCGTCCAGTCAGCTCAGAAGTAAAGGAGATTCATTGCCATGAGAGCGTTTATTTTTGATTTGGATGGCGTCATTGTCTCTACAGACAGGTTTCATTACCGTGCATGGAAACAGATGGCAGACCGTATTGGCATATCTTTTGATGAATCGTTCAATAACCGGCTTCGGGGCGTAAGCAGAGCGGAAAGCCTGGAAATTATCTTGGAGCGCTCTGACAGGATATTGTCCCAGGAGCAGAAGAATGAATTATTAGAAGAAAAGAACCGCATTTACCGTTCTTATCTGGGAACCATGACACCGGCAGATGTGGCAGATGAGGTAAGGGAAACGCTTAACGAGCTGCGTAAAGCGGGTTATCTTCTGGCAGTCGGATCTTCCAGTAAAAATGCAGGTTATATTTTAGGCAAAGTGGATTTGACAGGATACTTTGATGCGGTGTCAGATGGAAATAATATTACATATTCAAAACCTCATCCAGAGGTATTTGAGAAAGCTGCAGATTTTTTGGAAGTGGAAGCTGAGGATTGCTTTGTAGTGGAAGATGCAGAGGCAGGGATTGACGCTGCAAAAGCAGCCGGAATGCAGGCGGTTGGAATTGGACCGGCGGCCGGTTATGAGAAAACAGATATTAGCATCAACAGGTTTGGAGAATTATTAAACCTGGTTTAGGATATTAACAGTTGCCGGAAATAAAACTAAAATTGATTCAGGATGCGTAGCAGTGGTCAGATACTGCTGCGCATTTCTTCAAATGTAGTGTTTGGATGATATTCTGCTATTACAACAAATATCAAAAGAAAACAGGAGGTATTAGATGAAACAGATTGATTATACAAAAAATTGGCGGTTCTATAAAAAAAGGACAGCGTGAAAAAGTATTGTTGGAGGCAGGGACAAAAAGAAAACAGCGCAGATTGAGATCCGGTAAAGAAAGGAGATGCCAATGAAAGCGATTCATTTGAGGACAGAATATTTATGTGATCCCATTGGGATTGATATTACAGTTCCCAGATTCTACTGGAACTGCGATGGAGGAGTACGGCAGAGCGCCTATCAGATTATCTGCAAACGGAATGGGGAAACCGTGTGGAACAGTGGCAGGGTGGCTTCTTCCGCCATGAGCCATATTCCTTATGAGGGGAAAAGCCTTGGCAGCAGGGATATCGTCACATGGTCTGTGAAGCTGTGGGATGAAAACGGAACAGGCGGTGAAATCGAAAGCGCCCGGTTTGAGATGGGGCTTTTAAGGAAAGAGGACTGGCAGGCGCAGTGGATTACTGGGAATTATAAACCGAAAAAGGGGTGCCGTTATCCGGCAGACTGTTTTCGGAAGTGCTTTTTTGTGTCAAAACCGCTTGAACGGGCGCGCCTGTATATCACAGCCTGCGGTCTGTATGAAGCGACTATCAATGGAAAGCGCGTGGGTGAATGTATCCTGGCGCCCGGCGTGACGGATTACCGGAAGCGCATCCAGTACCAGACCTATGACGTGACGGAGCTGCTGCAGAAAGAAAATGTGCTAGAGGTTATGTTGGCAGACGGCTGGTACCGTGGCTCCATCGGATGTTTTGGCAAGACAAACGTATTTGGGAGGCAGACGAAGCTCTTTAGCCAGTTAGAAATCAGCTATGCTGATGGAAGCAAGGAGATGGTCTGCAGTGATGGCAGTTTTTCATGGAGCAATGACGGACCCGTCCGCTTTGCGGATCTAAAGGACGGGGAGATTGTCAATGCCGCCATGAAACCGGAATACCGGGGAAACGCGGTTCTGTGTGAGGAAAAAACAGTGCCTACTGCTTCCAATAACGTGTATCCGAAGGAACGGGAACACTTTACGGCAAAGGAAATCAGAACTCCTTCCGGCAAGCGGGTACTGGATTTTGGGCAGAATATTGCGGGATATCTGACGTTTACGGTGAAAGGAAAACCAGGACAGGTTGTAAAGCTGACCTGTGGTGAGATACTGGATGAATCGGGTGAGTTTACACAGAGGAATATGCAGGTGAGCCGTCCGGCAGGGGAATATGGCAAGTTGGACGAGCTGATGTTAATCACTGGCAACGAGGGGAAAATCAGAAAAAAGATGCAGCCCACGCCTTTGCAGGAAATTACGTTTTTCTGCTCAGGAAAGGAGAATGAGTACCGATCCCGTTTTACCATATTTGGGTTCCGCTATGCACTGCTTGAGACGGAAGCGGAACTGAAAAAGATAGAAGCGATTGCCGTCTATTCCGACATGGAACAGACGGGGAGCTTTTCCTGCTCAAACGAAAAGGTGAACAGGCTTTTTCGGAATACGCTCTGGAGCATGAAAGGAAACCATCTGGACGTACCGACGGACTGTCCCACAAGGGAGCGGCTGGCATGGACCGGGGATGCGCAGGTATTTTTCAACACCGGGGCGTATCTGATGGATACGGCGGCTTTCTTTCGGAAGTGGCTGAAGGATATGCGGGATGGGCAGTTTAAGAACGGGAAAATATCAGCAGTGACGCCTTACAACGGGGTTTCCATGGTATATGACAATACCGGAGCCAGTGTGGGATGGTCGGATGCGGCTGTACTGATACCATTCCGTTACTGGAAAAGATACGGGGATAAAAGACTATTAGAAGAGTGCTACGGCATGATGCGTGATAACGCAATGTTCATGATTCGTTACACCGGACACAAAGACAGGAAGCAGGCAAAGGCAAATCCTTTCAACAAATATGTCTATGAAAAGGGCGTACAGTTGGGAGAATGGCTGGAACCGGAAGAATTTAAGGACACGGAGAATAACTCCGGTGCAAGGATGGTTCCCCAGACAGAGGTTGCCACAGCTTATCTGCATTATACGATGGAGCATATGGTGCAGGCGGCAAAAGAGCTTGGAAAAGCGGAGGACGCGAAGATTTTCCAGGAATACGCAGACGGGGCAAAAAAAGCCTATGCATTCCTGTTCCTGCAAAAAGGAGCGCCTGATACGGACCGGCAGGCAAAGCTGGTGCGCCCGATTGCACTGGGGCTGGTGGATGAGCGTCTGAAGGCGGATATGGAGAAACGCCTTGCAGAGGCGGTGGAGAACAGGCAGTATCGTGTCGGTACGGGTTTTCTTTCCACGCCATTTGTTCTTTCCGTACTCACGGAAGGCGGCCGTGCAGACCTTGCCTATAAGATGCTGGAGAATGAACTTTGTCCCGGATGGCTGTATGAGGTAAACC
>UMLQ01006668.1_pt1 | contig 10746 bp, 8 predicted proteins | sample 1966631 | NCBI WGS metagenome assembly UMLQ01 (sample SAMEA4836206, study PRJEB28245) | human gut metagenome | biome: gut microbiome; material: fecal sample | place: Denmark | collected 2008 | reverse complement strand
GCAACAATGTATGTTTACAAGCCGATGAAAGGACATAATCTGATGCAGGCTATCGCTCGGGTAAACCGTGTATTTCCTGAAAAAAGCGGCGGTTTGGTGGTGGATTATATCGGTATTGCCAAAGCTCTGAAAAAAGCCATGCACGATTATACAGGACGCGACAAAAAACGCTTCGGAGACCCAAATATCAAGACAACCGCTTATCAGCAGTTTGTTTCAGCTTTAAAGCGATGTCGGGAATGTCTGAACGGCTATGATTATTCTGCTTTTTCTGATTGTTCAAATCTGCAACGAGCCAACCTCATTAGAGGTGGTGTAAATGTGTTACTTGATAAGAATAATCTTGTCCCATCAGAACCTGCTGCTCAAGATAAAGTTTCTTCTGAAGCTCAAAAAGTCTTTATGGAAGAAAGCAAGCGTTTGTCGCAAGCGGCTTCACTTTGTCGCAGTTTGCTGACTCCTGCTGAGCGTTTTGAAGAGGCATATTTTGAAGCTGTAAGGACATTACTGTCACGTCTTTCCGGGAATAAGCAGATTACTCGAAAAATCATAGATGAGCGTATTACGCAGTTGCTCAAAGTCGCAATCAAAGCAGATGGCGTGGTGGAAATACTCAATACCAAAGGCTCTGAATTTTCTCTTTTTGATGAGAATTTCCTGAAAGAAATTGCCGAGATGAAAGAGAAAAACTTTGCACTCGAACTGCTCAAACGCTTGCTTGAAGAGCATATAAAAAAGCACGCTAAAAAGAGAATGGTTGAAGCCGAGAAATTCAGCGAAATGCTCGATGCCCGTCTTGCCGAATATTTGCGTGGATTGATTTCCAACGAGGAAGTTATCAAGGAACTGCTTAAAATGGCACAAGAGTTGAAAGCTAATGCAGAACAAGCGTCTGAATTGGGGCTGACCGAAGAAGAACAAGCTTTTTATGATGCCTTGACAAAACCGCAAGCTGTACGGGATTTCTATGAAAACGACCAACTTGTTGCTATGGCAAAGGAATTGACTGAAGCCTTACGCAGTAGTAAAACCATTGATTGGCGACAGAAAGAATCAGCTCGTGCCAAGATGCGCTCTCTGGTAAAACGATTGCTCAAAAAGTACAAGTACCCGCCTGAAGAACAAGAAGCAGCCCTCGAAACCGTTATCCGTCAATGCGAACTTTATGCGGATTCAGATGACGAAAGTTAGCGTAAAATAGAACAAGATAGCCTAATGGAATCCTAAAACTCTATTAGGCTATTCTTATTGCAAAAAGTTATTATACAAATTAAGAGAATTATCTTCTCATAGAAAAACCTCTTTTCTGCTGTTGGTCATAATGTCCCTCTACCACATTATCTACTTCCCGTCTGGCTTTGATTTGCTCCCGATTGTCAAACCCGCCCTTTTGCTTGGCTGTGAAATACAGGAAATCACCTGCCGCCCGATGTGATTGCCTGTCCTCCCCAAACAGGTTAAGGGCACTTTTGATGTCCGACACCTGTTCCGTATCAAAACGGGGCTTGTAATAATCACGGGCAAAATGAACAATACAGTGAACAGCCTTGCGGAAGATGTCGTTTGTTTTTAGCAGCAGGAAACTGAGGCAGCCGATGATATGGCTTTGCCATGCAATCCGGTTTTTAAGCCTTGTGGTTTCCTGTGCATGTTCTGCTTCCTTGCGGCTCAACTCTGATTGATGCCTACTTTCCAGTTTCATCAGTTCCCGGTGGTGGTCACTCTGTATGGTCTGGATTTTATCCTGTAACCGCTCAATGGTTTCCTCGTGCGTGGAAATTTCGCTGCGCAAATCCTCTATTTCATTTTTCAGGGCTTTCGATTTCCCGGTAGCCCAGCCGACAGCGGCATTCAGAAGTTCGCTCCCTTTTTCCCTGTTCAGCTTGGAGCGTTTCTCGCTGATAGCCCTGTCAAGGTATTCACTCTGCCGTTCCTTTTCATTTGCCTTTTCGATAAGGGCGTTGGTTATGGTTTCCGTTTCCTGCATTTTCTTATTCGCTATTTCCAACTGATGCTCCCTGTACTGCCTTGTAGCGTCAAGACGCTTCATTTCCTCTTTCTGCTTCTCAATGATGAAATCGTTTCGCTCTAAATGTATCTTGCCTGTAACAGCCTTTGACTGCCCACGCTCCATCAGGAGAATGTCGGATGCCAGACTTTGCATTTCGGTCATATCCTCGTCATTGAGCTTGCGGCTCTTGCCTGTGTCATGGTTCATCCAGTCGAACACGATATGCGCATGGTAATTTGGCTTGAACCATTTTTCGCCCACCTTGAAACTTTCTTTGTCTTCTTGGGTGGGTTGTCCGCCCAGCCAATGCCCCTCGTCTTTGTGCAGGAAGATTTGGAGCGGTGTGATGCCCCAACGTCTTTGGCATTCCTCGCCAAACTTGTGCACGTCTGCCAGTGTCGTGTCCGGTCGGATGAGCAACACGCCCTCACGGATTGGCGAGCATCCCGCCACCTTGATTATCTTTCCGTTCTTTCTCTTGCGTTCACGCTCCTTTTCCTGCATGGCACGACCTGTCTTTTCCTTGACCATCTGCTTGATGTAGTCATAGTGCGCCTGCAGGTCGGGATTGCCGAAGCCGGGATTTATCCACTGCTCATTATTGGCAGTGAGTTCGGGCACGATGTAGATTTTGGACTTGCCGATATTGCGCATATACTCGGCAGTCCTTCGGTTATGAGCCTCGCTTGACGAGGTCTTGCAAGGCTTGATATGTATGCTGCTTTTTGTAGCCATATTCTCAAAATTTGATTTGGGTTGTTGATTAAACTTATTGCTGTCCGCTCATAACCGCACGGGGTTCTTAGGGGTGCAACCCATAAGCGAAGATTGCAAAGAGAGGGTCACTCTTTGCTCTGGGTTCTTAGGGGTGAAACGCCCTGAGTGGGTTATTAGGGCAAAGCCTTAATCCCCTCGGGAGAGCCCACAACTACGAAAGCGGAGCGTGTAGTTATAGTGGGCTATATCAATGGCAAGCCATTGTCTTTTACCCACAGCCTACGGCTTCCATTCTTCTCCGTTATGGAGGGTTTTCGCCGCTGCTGCCGATTGGGGATGCACCGACCAGTACGAGGTCAAAATCATCTATCAGCTTTTGCAGGACGGGATTCTTTTCTATCATCCGGCAGAGGATTCTTTCCGCCTCCACCAAGTGGTCGGCTGTACAATTTATTTTGCTTTCCCGTATCTGGAAGACAATCCAGTCGGCTATGTCTATGTGTGCCGCTTTCTGTTCCGGGGTGGCATTCTTCTCAATGATGTCGGACACGACCGTCTTGCAAAAAGTCATGTTTTCGGCACGCTGTTTCCATTCCTCATATCCGTCCGCATCGGGAAAGAAGAGCACGGTGCGCCCGGTCAGCACACGGAGCTTTTCCTCTCCCAACTGGCTCTTGCCGCCTGTCGCCAGCCATACATAGCCGGGGAAGATGGCAGAGCCGATAACGGCACTCTTTTCAGATTCCACCAAGACCACGACCTTGTCAGGATAAGTGCCCAGCAGGTGTTCACCGAACAAGCATTGGGACAGTTGCCATTCCTCTGCCAGCTCATGCCGCCTTTTAAGCAGGCTGTGTATCCAGTCCACTGCCGATGCCTGTCCGTCCTTGACACGGTGTCCGTCATTGGGATTGTACTGCATCACCTTGCCCGTGCGTACCCTGCCTGTGCGGTCTATCTGCCAGAAGATGACAGCCCCGTCACGGGTAGCTCCCAAACGGTACTCTTCCAGCAACCTCTTCAACACTTCCTTTGCCGTGCTGCCGTAATAGGAACCAAGGAGCGATGAAATGAAGCGGAAAAAATTGCTATGCACGCTTTGCGACCTCTCCACATACTTTGGCGGTATGCAGCCTATGGTTGCTTGTGGTGGTATCTGCACAGACTTCCGTTCTGACCTCTGCCTGCCAAAAGATAAACCGTTGGCAGTACGGCATTCGGGGTGGTCATGGAAATACTCCTTTGGAGTGTAATGATACCCGCAGCTACTTTCATGGTTGCACCTGCCGACAGACGGGTGCAGGGGCGTACCGCTTTCATCCACATAGTATGTGAAAGAACGCTTGTCCCCGCAGCTGGGGCAGGTATGCCGTGTTGCCGTTCCTTTATATTTCTGTAATGTATAATTACCCATTGCTTGCCTCCTCTATTTTTCAATGAAATTATTACCGTCCTGTCCCATTGTCCCACGTCCTGTGGGTCGGGACAGTGGGACACCTTGGGACACTTTGGGAAATCAGATTCCCGCTTGTACTATTACCGTTCTGATAAACAAGGCGGTTATCCTTCATACAGATATGTACAGGTTGTTTCATGGCTTGTCCTCCTCTCTTTCCTGACCGATAAACAACTCCGTCTGCCTTGTTTCCTCCGTTGTCCCACCTGTCCCATATTGTCCCACCGTCCCGTTTCCTCCGGGTTGGGACAGCGGGACACTTGGAACAGTAGATTCCTCCACTTTCCTGTTGCGCTGGATTATCCGGCTGACAGTGGATTTTCCGCAATTTACCTGTGAGGCTATTTCCCTGACGGACTTTCCCGACCGGGACAATTGTAATATTTGGCAGTCCCTCTGGCTGGATTCATTGTCGCCAAGTTTTTTCAGGTGTTCTTTTTCCGTTGAATAGCCCCTGAACACAAATTGCAGGAAAGCGTCCACCTTCTCAATCTCATAGATGATTACATTGTCCGCATCGTGGGAGAATGTCCCATATCGGACTTTGAGCTGTTTTACATAGCGAAGCTCTCCATCCTGCGCACTCTTCCCGATGGCGAACACGCTGTCAAAGAAATTGTAGAGCCGTTTGCTGCCGGCAAGGTCGTTGGACGTGATGGGGCAGTCCAAAGAGCGTTTTGGCGTATGCGCCAGCACAAGGACGGACAACCCGTATTTCTTTTTGAGGTTGTTGAGCTGTATCATCAGCCGTCCTGCCGCATCGCCCTTCTCCATAGCACAGCACAGATAGGTAAGATTGTCAACGATGAAAATCTTGCACCCGGTTTGCAGAGCCATCTGTTCGATACCTCCCATGATGGCTTCCTCGAAATCGGCTTCCAGCAACGAATTGCAGTCAAGCGAAACCCGGTACAGCCTTTCGGGAAAGGTGTAGGGCTTCCCATGCTCGTTGGTATAGCGGAGCTGGAACTGCTTTTCGGACAGTTCAAAATCCAGATACAGCACATTGTCCGTCCGGGCGATACGGTCGGCTATCTGCACAGCAAGGATGGACTTGCCCACATTGGAATCCGCAAAGAGGCAGGACAGTTCCCCCTCATACCAGAAACTGTCCCACAGCGCACGGGGCGTGGGCAACAGCGATGCTTCAAGTATCGTCCGGTTGGCGGTCTTGATACTCATTACACCGATGCTGTCCGGCATTCCGTGCTGCACTTGGGTCGCCCTCGTCAGGTCGCCATGTATCAGACTGATATAATTCTTGTCCTCTTCCATGACGTTTACCAATTACGTGGAGCGGGTTTGCGGCGGTGGGAGGAAGATAAGGATTCGCTCAGTTCCTCATCGGACAGGGGTACGGGATTCTTACGGGAGGATTCCAGCCATTTGTCCAGTTCGTCCCTGTAAAGGCAATATCGTTTGCCGGGTTTGGTGGCGGGAATGCTTCCCTCTGACAGCTTCATGTAGAGCGTGCCTTTGGGAATGCCCAGATATTCCGCCGCCTCTTCCACTGACATGGGGACATGGGTGTCCACCGCCTTTGCATTGTTCACACTGCGCTGCTCGGTAAGCAGGCTTCTCAAGCTCATCACTTCGTCCCGAAGCTGGGCTACGACCTCCGGGAGGTCGTTGAATGTAATCACTGTTTTTTCCATTTGCGTAGTCGCCTCTTTTGTAAGGCTTGGCGCAAAGGACTGGAATGATACAGCTGTGAATACTTCCACGAATGGTCATTGCAAAATAATTCCCGAATAATGATGCCCAACCGTGAATGACGGGCAAAATTATTCGGGAAGCGGTGTAGAACAGATAGTTATCTGTTGTTGAATACTTACGATTATTGGTTATGGAAAGGCTGGTTATACTATTTCCGTACATAATCTGCCGGATAATGGAAATCCAGTCTGCCGTTTTCCGGCTCGTCAATGGGAATCAGTGTCTTTAACGGCTCTACCTTGAAGTTCTTGATGGTCGCTATGTCCGTATCGGCAAACTCCCGTGGAAAAAGGGTGCTGATGAAGCGGGCACGGTTGTCCCCCGTGTAGTATTTCTTGTACATGAAACGCTCGGAGATATTCCACACGAAATGCCGGAGCGGAATGTTTGAAATGTCTTTGGTCAGCCGTCCTTTTATTGGCTTGGGCTTGTAACTGTGAAGCCGCATCCAGTTGTTGACCTCACCACAGATGTGGTTCACGGTCTCCTTGTCGGCAATTCGGGGCATAATGAAATGGATGTATTCCATGACCATAGCGATGCGCTCTTCATTTTCCCGCTGCTCCCTGTCCTCGTAGTCGGCACGGTTTTTCTCGTGAAGTTCCGGAGATATGGCAATCTCTGTCGGTCTTATATCCGGGGCTGCTTCCCCTCCTGTCGACATTGATGCCGGGGGTACAGGCTTGTGTGCATCTTGGGGCTGGTCTTCCCGAACTTCTGCAATTTCGACAGGTGTCTTTTTCTTGCCGAACTTGATTCGGTAGATTTCGTATGTGTCGAAAATGACTGTCTGGAAAGAGAAATAGAGCAGCCAGCCAAGGAGGTTGCTGCATACAAAGACTATCAGACGCACAAAGTTGTCCTGATTGAATTTATCTGCGACAACCAGTGTCGCTATGGAAGATATTAGGAGGATGGCAAAGCCGACAAATCCCCAAATGATATGTTTGTCTTTTACGGACGGTTCCATGTTTCTTGTCTTATTCGGTTGTTACTTGTTGCTGTTTTCGCAAATTTAATAGTCTTCTTCCAATTATTGCTCATTATCCTTGGTTAGTGGTTTCTTTTTCAATGTTTTTCACCAAATGTCCGAAATCGTACCCGATTATCGTACTTTAAGGACTTTTTAAGGAATGGTGGGTAAAAAACATAGGGAGCGGTTAAAGCTCCACGCAATAACCGCTCCCTATGAATATCCCGGACTTTGAGGATGCCTTATGTCTCCTTGCGTTTCAGGGTTATCTTGTCCACGACCTCGCACATCTGCTGTGCCGCCATCTTGGAATAAATCTGTGTGGTGGTAATGTTCTTGTGTCCCATATAGGCTTGTATGACAGCCATGTCCGTACCCATTTCCACGTGCAGGCTTCCGAATGAATGCCGGGTGCAGTGAAAGGTTATCTTCTTGGTAATGCCTGCCGCCAAGAGCCAGCGTTTGAGCGGTCCTTGAAGCATCTTGTCCTTGAATCCGTCAAAGATAAGCCCCTCGCACCGTTCTCCGAGCAGCCCGTAGGCTTCATCACTGATGGGGTTGTGTACAATCTGCTTCGTCTTCTGCATACGGGTGGTCACAAACATCTTACCGTTGGTGTACGGCTGTATCTGCTGCCAAGTGAGCTGCCTGATGTCGCTCTTCCGCAGTCCGGTCAGGCAGGCGAAAAGAAAAGCCCTTTTCAAGACATCTTCCTCGCAAGGGGTTTCGGCAAGCCATATCAGTTCCTCTTGGCTCAGATGTTCCCTCATGGTGGGAATACACTCGATGCGGTCTAAGAATCCGTTTGGGTTCTCCTTTATCTTCCTGTCCCGGTAGGCGGTGTGAAGTACCGCACGGAAAGCCGACCAGTAGCCTGCCGCAGAATTGACATGCAGTTTTTGGTTGGTGTGTATGGATTGGGGTGCGTTAAGCAGGTATTCCATAAACTTGCGGCACAAGTCCACGTCCACCTCCTCAAAGGTACATTTGCCGTTCACGAACCGCTCGAAGTGCTTGTAAACGTGCTGCCACTTGATATTCTTCCTCTCTGCCAGCTCCTTGAAGTAGGCGAGGAAATCCCCTTTCATCCTGGCTTTGTCAAAGAAGCCGTTATTTTCGTTGAAGATGGCTTCGTAACGCCTGTTGCGAAGTATCTCCGCCTTTTTCATCATGCGTGCGTTGAAGTCACGCTCCTGCTGATTGGCGGGTTTGGCGAAAATGTAAATTCCCAGAGCTTCACGTGTAATCACTTTCATGGTGGTGTTGTCACGGTAGCCGGGATAATAGTCCAGACACAGCGAATACTGTGTACCGTTCTTAATCTTGCGCTTGCGCAAGGTAACTGTCTTGCATTTGCTCATAATGATGTTGTTTTAACTGGTTGTACATTTTCGGAGGTGTCCCCGTGTTTACGGTGACAAAGGAACAACGTGAAACAACCGTGAATACCTCCACGGCAATCATTTTGAAATAATTTTCCGGAAATGTCGGTTGCTCACGGTTGTTTCTCCCTTTCAGCCATGACACGCTCCACATCGGAGCGCAAAAGCAGGTTTTTCACTCCGACCTTTATCTTTTCGATGCGCTTCACCTTGACGATATGGCTGATGTTGGCTGAGGAAAGCCCGTAAATCTGCCGGACTTGTTCCACGGTGTAGTAGCGTTCATCGTTTATGAGGTCTGTCCTGCGGAGTTCATCCAAATGGGATTTGGAGTAGTAGGTGCGCCCGTATTCTCTTTTGGTCGGTATCTTGTGGCGGTGGGCGTATGCCCGGAGTGCGGTCGGCTTCATGCCGAACAGTTCTTCCGCTTCTTCAATCAGGAGCCAGTCAGTGATATTGCTTGTATCTACAGCCACACCGAAAAACTCGTCAACATGCTTCTTGCTGTAATAGTTCTTCCCAGCGATGCGGCAGATGGGGATGCGGTTACGCTTGGCGGTGGTATAGAGCCACGACTGCTTGACCTTGAAGAGCGACATCACATTCTCACCTGAATAGAAGTCCATTACTTCATCTATATCCTTTTCCCTCTTTTCTCTTTTGGCAGGCAAAGAAGATGAAGCGGCTTTTTTCGGTGTGGAAGTGCAGCCGGGCAGGACACGATGGTAAGGGTTGCCCTCCAGCATCCGCTCGATGTCTGCCTTGCGGATGAATGCCATGCGGTTGCTGATGCGTGAGGCTTTCAGCTTGCCGAGGGCTACAAGTTTGTAAACATACTGCCGGGAACAGCCCATGAGCGTGGCTGCTTTGGAAAAGGTGAGATACTCCTGATGCTGTATCTCCATCAAGGGTTGGGCGACTTTGAAAAGATTGTTTTTCTGTTCCGTTCTGGCTCGTTTGGCTTCCGCCTGACAAGCCTCGCTGCAATATTTCTGTACCCCGCTTCGGGTTACAAAGGACTTGCCGCAAAAACTGCATTTTCTGGTTGCTTTCATACTGCTTTATCGTTTACTGGTTCATTCCTTCAATCGTGTATCCCTGAAATGGTGAATGGATGTAAACGGAAGTCAACCGTTGTCGCCTTTCTGCACGATGTTACCATCGCTGCAAGAAGGAACGGTTGCTGTCGCTTGTCGTAAACGGTTGTAAACCCTTGTGAACTGTCTGCATGATGTGACAAAAAACAAGCTCCACAAATTCTCCACGTCAGAAATACGTCTCAAAAATATGTGGAAATTTGGGAAGCATCAAAAAGCAGCCGAAAAGTGTTAATTTTTAGAATATGCTGATAGATAAAGATTTACGCTTGAGTATTTCTGGTTGTTTTTGGTTGTTCTACGCTTCTAAATACACTATTCAATTTTGCCCTCACATTCACCAGTGAAACTGTTGTCTTTGAAGTTGCATCACTCTTTCCAATCTGCTTAACCGAATCATTAAAAGTAGGCATTTCCCAGTATTTTTCTCCTTTTTATTTTATTTATGAATAGAGACTGCTTCACTACCAATATTAGCTAACACTATTTCCTGCGAAACAATCTAGTCCAATTCATTATTTTGGATTACTTACGCTCTCTATTTCTATTTGGCACCCTCAATCTCTTATCTCACTACATGATATTCTTATTTTCAAAAGAACTGATGATGATTTCACACGAAACCCAATAATTATACTACCAACTTAGAACAAGGAACCATCATGATTTCTTATTACGCTCCTTTATCTCAATCATTCATTTCACTTTCCTCAGTAAGTATTTTCCAATAGGATAGTAATCTTCCAAAATCAGAAAAACTCGATCACAGGTTATTATATACTGGATATTACTTTGATCATTCCTAAATTTTCCAGTACCTTGATAATAATTACCTCTGAAATGTTGTCTTTTTATAAAACACTATTATATACACGACTATGTATATTAATCAAGGGGATTCTTCGTTTGTGATAAGTGATATGCTATATAACCCTATGATATTAATATCAGCCAGTTCTTTTTTAACGATTTCAAACCTTCTGTAGTGCCTTCCTTTATCATTTTCAGCATCAGGTTACAGTTCATAACCATAGTTATCGGCTACAATACTTCCCTCGTTATCTTCTACAAAACAACGTTCATCATTACTGGATATGCAAGATTCCTTCTAAATGGAAAACTACTAGCTGATTCCGTTCTATATTTTGTATATGCTGTAACGAAGCGTAGCCACCCACTTACCGATGTTATTATCTCCAAAAATAAAGTTACCTTCACCCAAATATGTTTTTAAGTTATTTCAATTCTAGAAGTGTATTTTTTATTGAGTTTTTATGTAATAATATCATTAAATATTATATTTGTCACGAATTCTTTGAGACTGATGAAGAACAAAAGCAAGTCGCAAAACCCATAAATAGGGATATTCCTAAAATAATAAAATTTAAGGCAAC
>UMLQ01014707.1_pt1 | contig 10752 bp, 7 predicted proteins | sample 1966631 | NCBI WGS metagenome assembly UMLQ01 (sample SAMEA4836206, study PRJEB28245) | human gut metagenome | biome: gut microbiome; material: fecal sample | place: Denmark | collected 2008 | reverse complement strand
GGCGGGGAGCCGGCTGACATGTATGTGAAGTTCCGCGGAGAGTACCTGCCGTCGGTGAAGTCGCTTGCCGACAAGGACGCGGGAGTGTCGCTCTCGGTGTCGCCGCTCACCGGAAACACCGGATCGTCGGTCAGGAGGGGAACCGCGCTTGCGGTGTTCTGCATATTCCTGCTTTCGGTGCTGTTTCTGACGGTGCTTTACTCGGTCAGGATAAACAACTACCGTTTTGAGTACGGGATATACATGACCTTCGGAGCCGATTTCAGAAAGCTGTCGGAAAACGCGCTTTTCGAGATGCTGACGGTGACGCTTATCACCTTCCTGCCGTCGGCGGTCACGGCATATATCACGGCGGCTGTCATTCACGGCGGGATCGTCAGGATCGGCTTCGGAACGCCGTTTCTTGCCCTCGGTCTGCTGCTTGTCTGCACGGCGGTTTCGGTGATATTTCCGATGTACACCGTTTCGCGGGCGTATCCGATGAGGAATATCATTGCCGAGGACAATTCGGCTCACGTGACCTCTCCGCGCGTGTCGTTTGAGATGCTCGGGAAGAGGCTCGGAGTACACTATGAGCTTTTCTCGGCTTTCAGGTTCAGAAAATACATAGTGAAAACCGTCACGGTGGCGGTTGCCTTCGTGTCGGCGGCGTCTGCGGTGCTTGTTGCCTCCGGGATGGCGCAGAAGAAGCAGGACAGCGAAAAGCCGCAGTTCCGGCTCGATTTCGCCGAAACGGGATACCGCTATGACGAACACGTCAGAGCCGATATCATGGCGCTTGGGGGCGTTTCCGGAACCGAAAAGACAAGCGAAACGGTGGCAAGGTACATAAATTCTCACGTGATGTTCACCGACGGAGAGGTAGTGCCGCTGTCCGGACTTGTCGTTCCTTCCGGCGACAGATATGACGATTACGCCTTCTGCACCGACAGCGCGGTTTACAGGAGCTGTGATGCCGAGGTGCTTGAATCGCTTGAAAAATACGGCATGACCGGAGATCCGGGAGAGGTGCTGACTGGGCACAATTACGTTATCGCCGGCGAGTACCTGAACAATCAGAAAAAGCTGAAATTACAGCCCGGCGACAAAATTTACGCCGCGGTTTACGACGGTTACAACGAGGACTCCCGCGCTAATCTGAGCGAGCTTAAGAACGCGACCGGGAAAAAGCGGCTGAGGCTTATGCTTGAGCTGTACAATTACCGGTATATCGAGCTGACGGTTGCCGCCGTGCTGACCGACATCCCGTGCGGAGAGAACATCCCCGTATATATGCCGGAGGAGACGTATCTCGCCCTGACTCAGCCCGATGTGCCGACGGGCGAGGCTGAGGTCGATTACACGTCGGTTTCGGTTTATACCAAGGGGCTTTCTCCCGATGAAATATCGGAGCTTGAAGACCTGCTGAGCGGAATTGCCGCCGATTACGGCAGCTTTACGGTAACAAATCTCTATGCCGGTTCGGAGAAAACGATCTCTGATGCAATGAAGGTACCGGGACTTTGTGTCGCGGCGGCGGTGCTCATCGCGCTTGTGTCGCCGGTCATATGGTTCTTCTCGCAGCTGATATTCTACCGGAAGAGATACCCGGAGATGGACATTCTTTCGGCTCTCGGCGCGGTCAGCGGGGAGATACGCACGCTGTTTGTTCAGAGCGGGATCATAACCGGGGTGATTTCCGCTTTCGTATCGGCGGCGCTGACGGCTGTTGTGCTTGCTGCCGTGAATTCCGTCGGTAACTATATCGGCTCGGCGGCAGGAGTGTTCTTCGGATATGAATTCCCGGCTGTGATATTTGCCGCGGCGGTCGCGGTGTCGGCGCTGCTTGCGTTCCTCTCGGCTTATCTGCCGGGGGTCGTGTACGGCAGGATGAATTCCGAATCCGACAGGGATGTTTTTTCCGGCGAATGACCGGAGCGAAAGGAGACGAATATTATGCCGATTCTTGAGGCAAGCAATGTTATCAGGCTGTATAAGCAGTACGACGTGACGATAACCGCCGTTGACCGTGTCAATCTCTCGGTCGAGGACGGGGAGTTCGTCGCGATCATGGGTTCGTCCGGCTCCGGAAAGAGTACTCTTCTGCATGTGTGCGCCGGGCTTGACCGCGCGAATTCCGGGACCGTGAAGATACGCGGAAACGACATCATGAAGATGAAAAAGGACGAGCTGAGCCGTTTCAGAGGGCGCTATACCGGGTTCATATTCCAGAAGCACAACCTTATTCCGCAGTTCACCGCGCTTGAAAACATAATGATCCCCGCGGTCATGTGCGACAGAAAGGATTTCACCTACGAGGAGCATCTGAAGAAGCTGATCGACATTCTCGGACTGCGCGACAGGCTGAATCATCTGCCGTCGGAGCTTTCCGGCGGACAGCAGCAGAGGGTCGCTATCGCCCGCGCGCTGATAAACCGTCCTCAGGTGCTTTTTGCCGACGAGCCTACCGGAAATCTTGACCGGGAGAACGCCGACGAGGTCCTGCGCCTGCTTCTTGAGACAAAAAAAGCCATAGGACAGACCATAATAATGGTGACCCATGACCTGACGATCGCCGAGCACGCCGACAGGATCTTCAAAATGGACGGAGGAAAGATACGTCTCTTCCGCGACAGGGACGGCAGATACAGACGGAATTCCGATGAAAAGGCAATGGAATTGAGCAGGATGTGAGGCGGGTGTCGGAGAAAAATCCGGAGAAAAACGCGTCGGTTCTGTTTGTACCGCAGAATCACACGGTTTTTTCGCTTTTCCTATTGACGGGGGCGGAATTATCTGTTATAATCAATCATACGTTATACCAGCGACCGAGAATGGAGGATGATACGCCCGATGGACGGAGACAGTAACGACGACAATAATAACCGTAACTGCTCTTTTTACTGCTGTATTTATGCATATCTGCGCATCTGATTTTTTGTGCGGATGTGCTTTTTTGCGCTTATTTCAGGAAAATGCCGGTCGATCCGGCGATTACGACCGGCTGTAACACAGTATAAGGAGAAATTTTTCAATGAATCCGGAAAACATACGGAATATTATCGCGCTTGCAGTGCTTATTCTGATGTCGGGATATTTTTCCGCCACGGAAACGGCATTTCTGTCATGCAACAAAACACGGCTCCGCACGATGGCGGAGAAGGGAAACAAGAGAGCCGCGCTTGTCAACAGGCTGAACGAAAACTATGACAGGCTGCTCTCGACGATACTTATCGGAAACAACATAGTCAACCTGACTGCCGCGTCGATCGGAACGGTGCTTTTTGTCAGGCTGTACGGCGATATAGGCGCTACGGTCTCGACTGCGGTTATAACCGTCCTTGTCCTTATCTTCGGCGAGATCACCCCGAAAAACGTGGCAAAGGACTGCCCGGAGAAGCTTGCGATGTTCTCCGCGCCGATCATACGGGTGCTTATCTGGATATTCACGCCGCTGAACTTCCTGTTCGGGCTCTGGAAAAAGCTCATTTCAAAGGTTCTGCACCTTGAGTCCGACAGCAAGATGTCGCAGGAGGAGCTTCTCATGCTCGTCGAAGAGGTGCGGGAGGGCGGAACCATCGACAGCGAGGAGGGCGACCTGCTCAAGAACGCGATCGAATTCAACGATATGCGCGCGGAGGATATCCTCACCCACCGCGTCGATCTTGAGGCGGTCAATATCGAAAGCACCAAGGAGGAGATCGCTGAGGTATTTACCCAGTCGAAATTTGCCCGTCTGCCGGTGTACGAGGACAGTATTGACAATATCATCGGCATACTGAACATGAAGGATTTCTACGACGGCACCGGGATCACCGCAAAAAGCATCCGCGATATCATGACAAAACCGCTTTTTGTGCTGAAATCCGAAAAAATCGACGAGCTTCTGAAGCTGCTTCAGGAGACAAAGTCGCAGATGGCTGTCATTCTTGACGAATACGGCGGCACGCTCGGCATCGTTACGCTTGAGGACATTCTTGAGGAGCTTGTCGGCGAAATATGGGACGAACACGACGAGGTCACGGAGGAATATATCCCGATCGGCGAAAACCGCTGGAGGGTTGACTGCTCGGTAAATCTTGACGATTTCTGCGATTTCTTCGGGATCGAAACCGATTCCACGACCATTTCCCTCGGCGGATGGGTCATGGAGCAGCTCGGAAAAGTGCCGGAAGCCGGCGATTCCTTTGAGTTTGAATGCCTTTCCGTCTCAGTCGTTGAAACCGACGGTCAGCGCGTTACCTTCATCGACGTTGAAAAAAAGCTCGAAGAGGCTGAGGAGGAATAGGAGACGCCGGGCTCTGCCCGGACCCGCCAAGGGGCTTCTTGAAAGAAGCCCCTTGGAACCCCAAGAACTTTTGTAAAAAAATATATGAGAAACGGGTTTGTCTGCGATAAGCTGACACGCGTTTAAGCTGAAATCCCCCGCCTGACTGCCTTGACAGGTAAGCCAGATGGGGGATTATTTTGATTGTAAAGACTAAAGATTCTTATCCTGCTGTCCCGAGAAGGATTACCCCGATAAAAACCCTTGTTCAAAAGTTCTTGGAGTTCTCAGAACCTTCTTTCAAGAAGGTTCTGAGCGGGTCCGGGCAGAGCCCGGCGTCCTTCCTTTCACACCTCAGCAGCTTCGGCTTCGGCTATTTTTCTGCCCATGATAACACCCATGACGGACGCCATCATAAGACCGCGGGTCCAGCCGCTTGAGTCGCCGAGGCAGTGCAGCCCGGAGATGGAGGTGTTGAGGCTTTCGTCCATCTTGACGCGGTTGCTGTAAAACTTAAGCTCGGGGGAGTAGAGAAGAGTTTCGATAGAGGCGAAGCCGGGAACGACGTGATCGACCGCCTGAATGAAGTTGATGATGTTAATCATGGAGCGGTAGGGCATTGCGGCGGTGATGTCTCCGGCGACGGCATCGGGGAGAGTCGGCTTGATGTTGGACTGGGCAAGCTCCTTCGGCCATGTGCGCTTTCCGTCAAGAATATCGCCGAAGCGCTGAACAAGGATGTGTCCGGCACCGAGCATATTTGTAAGCTCTCCTACCTTTTTTGCGTATTCTATCGGCTGATTGAAGGGAGAGTTGAAGTTGTGTGAGCAGAGGATCGCAACGTTTGTGTTGTTGGACTTCAGCTCCTTGTAGGAGTGACCGTTGACAACGGCAAGCCCCGCGTCATAGTTTTCCTGACTGACAAAGCCGCCGGGGTTCTGGCAGAAGGTGCGCACCTTGTTCTTGAAGGGCTTGGGGTAGCCGATCAGCTTGGATTCGTAAAGGACGCGGTTGACGGTCTCCATGACCTCGTTTCTGACCTCGACCCTGACGCCGATATCGACGGTTCCGGGCTGGTGAGCGATGTTGTGCTCCGCGCAGATGCCCTCAAGCCAGTCGGCTCCGCGGCGCCCTGTCGCAACAACGGTGCGCTTTGCGTGAATTTCTATATCCTGACCGTTCTGACGCGCGTAGATGCCGCGGCAGACGTTGTCCTCAAGTATGAGGTTGGTGCATTCACAGCCGAAAAGCAGCTCGACACCGTGTTCGGCAAGGTATTTTTCGATTGAGAGATAGATCCCGTGCGCCTTTTCGGTTCCCATGTGGCGTATCGGGCAGTCGACAAGGCGCAGCCCCGCCTGAATTGCCCTTTTGCGGATAGACTTGACCTCTTCGGTGTTTTCAAGTCCCTCGATATGCTCGTCAGCGCCGAATTCGAGATAGATGCTGTCGGCATAATTGATCATTTCCTGCGCGAGGTCATCGCCGATGAGCTGAGGAAGATCGCCCCCGACCTCGGAGCTGAGGGACAGCTTCCCGTCGGAGAACGCGCCTGCGCCGGAGAAGCCGGTGGTTATGTGGCAGTAAGGCTTGCAGTTGACGCACTGCTTGGTTCTGCTCTTGGGGCAGCTGCGGTTTTCGATAGCCGCGCCCTTGTCAAGCATGACAATTTTCTGCTTCGAGCCTTTCCTTATCATCTCAAGAGCCGTGAATATTCCCGCAGGTCCGGCTCCGACTATTACTACATCGGTGTTCATACAGTTAGGTAAATCCTTTCGTGATCAGACGATCCTTTTAATTATAACATAAAAAACGGCTGTCGGCAATACCTTTCAGGAAGGAATCGCCTTTTTCACTCCGGAAAATGTACTCATCGGTCTGTCCGAGGCGGAAAATTCCGTCGGAGATCTGAACGACCGTCAGCGCATCCCCGTCCTTCAGCTTAAGTCCCGGCGCGGTGAGTGTGTTTTCGCCGTCATATACGGTTTTTCTTACGATGCCGTTTACGTATATCCGGCTTGCCTCCGTGAAGCCTCTGCCGCTTATGACCGCACCGTCGCCGGTATTTCCGGCTCCGGTTATCACAATGTCGCGTACGCCCAGCTTCACTTCGGTCACGGCAAACGGATTGCTCCCTCCGTAGGCAAAGCACTCGCCGTACAGCAGGTCGTATTCGATCATTTCAAGATACTTTTCGTAATTCTTTTGACCGCGCCATGTCTGGTGGAATTTTGTCAGCACGCCGTCGCTTATTCCGAAAAGCGAAACGGTCTTGGCAGAAAGCTGATATGAGAAGAGGTTTTCGTTGTCACCGATCCTCCCACGGCTGCTCCAGATGACGTATTCGGTATCATAGAGAGTCATTCCGTCCTTAAGCCACTCCTCCTCAAACCCCAGGTCGGGAAGATGGTCGCCGAAAAATACGATAACTGTGTCCTCTCCGGTCTTTTCGACGGCTGAGATAAGCTCTCCGATGAACTCGTCGGTCTGCCGGAGCTGATTCAGGTAATATGTCAGCGGCACCTCCGGATAATCCTCCGGCAGGTCGGTCACTTTTATCCTGTCCTCAGTGTTCCTGAACGGCACCGTCGGATATTTTCCGTGTGTCTGCACCGTTACGCAGTACACAAGGTCGGGTCCGTCGGTCGAATCCATCGCCGATATGACATATCGGGTCAGGACGCTGTCGTCCGCCCAGCCGAGAGGGTTCACTTCCGTACCGCTCATGTATTCTATCGGTGTGAATGTGTTGAATCCGAGGTTGCCGTACACCTTCACCCGGTCGTAAAAATTAGCCCTGTAATTGTGAACGGCGTGAGCGGTATATCCGTGAGCTGAAAGGTTGTAACAGACCGATTCGCAGGTGCTTTTCTGAAGAACGGTCTGGTACGGGTACTCGCTCGGCCCGAAATCGCAGATCCTCATGCCGGTCAGAACCTCAAATTCGGTATTTGCCGTGCCGCCGCCGTATGTGGGGACCCTGAGCCTGCCGTGCGAGTAATTCTTTTTCAGCTCCGAGAACACCGGAGTCGGGTTCTCCGAGAAGGAAAAGCTCTTGAGATACGACGGGTCAAAAAACGACTCAAGCTGAACGAAAATAATGTTCGGCAGTTGTTCCGGGGGTTGGTCGGGGGTGCTGTCCGTGGTGTCGCTCCCCGGCGTTTTCGTCGGCTCGTCGGAGATTATGTCCGAGATCACATCCCTGAAGTCATTGTCGTAGCCGCTGGGCTTTGAGATGCCGCGGTCAACAATTCCGGCAAGAAAGCAATATGTAAAGCCGTAATCGCGGTAAGTGTCGCTCAACTGATTCGGAAATCTTCCGGGGAAGCTGCCGGTGCCGTAGCAGATGCCTATGACAGCCGCAGCCGCGGCAAGAGCAGAGACGGTCGTCACGGCGGAATACCTGACATTGACCGGGGTCTTTTTCGCCTTGCTGCGCCGGATAAAGATCAGCACCGCCAGCGCAACGAGCAGCACCGCCAGTGCGATCACACCGAATACCGAAAGGTAAACCGCCAGTATCGGGAAAACGCTGCGCACCAGCGCCACATCTATCCACGAAAACGGAGTCTGACGGAAACAGCGCACGACAAAATCCGTGATGCCGAGCAGCAGAAAGACAGACGAGATGACCGTCAGTGTAAATCTCCACCTCCGGCTGAACAGCGCCGGTGAAGCGAAAACAAATATAACCGCCGCACTGCACAGGAACAGGTGCGGTTTTGTAAACAGGAAAACAACCGCCCCGATGAACGAACGGCGGCTGAGTATTTCGTTGACAAACGCCACCGACAGTGCGGAGATCAGCACCGCCACCGCCGGATGAGCGGAAAAAAAGCGTCTCGCTTTTCCGCCGGCGCACATCAGTTTTTCTTTTATCTTTTTCAGCATTGATATGTCCTTCTCGGAGAATACGCCCCAACCTATTCAATTATAACTGCCCTTTGTTGAAAAACTGTAAAGGCTTTGTAAATACTGTTGACATTCTGGCTGAAACAGTGTATAATAAATATGCAGAGGATTCCACTTCACGCATCCCCACACATAAATTACGGCACTGCATTGCAGTAAAGGGTACGGAAATGAAAAAATTGCTGACATTTGCCGCCGCATTTCTTACCGCGGCAACGGTTCTTACGTCGTGTTCACGGTATCTGAAGATCGGATTCAACAAATATACCCGCGTCTACCTTCCGGGGCTTACCTATTCCGGAGAGGGAGACTGCTATTCCCTGTACGCCTCGGACAACAGCCGGTTTTTCAGAGCCGGAAGCCGGACGTACTTTTTTGCGCCTTCTCCCGCAGATGTGAACGGGAAGGTCAGCCCGGCGCTTATGTTCCTGCAGAAGAACAGCATAAAAGCAGAGCCGGTCTGCACCGACCCGGAATGTGTTCACAACGACAGGGTGAATTTCACGAAAAGATGCATTCTCTGCGACATTTCCGATTACCGCTACACCGCGGTGAACGAGGGAAAGCTGTATTTTGCCCGTGCGAACCGCGAGAACCGCAACGGAGGCTTTGATTACTGCCATTCCGACGGCACCGATCTTTCGGAGGCCGATACCGAGACGTTTCTCGGTCAGTCGTTCTGGACGTCCGGGGACGAGCGGGAGGTGCCGTGGGAGATAATTTCCTATGACCTTGCGACCGGAGAGCATGAGGTGATATATTCGGTTCCCGCGGGGCAGTACCTTGACCGGGCGGTGTATCACGACGGAAGCCTGTACTTCACCGAGACCTATTATACCCGACGCGCCAACCTGAAAAACACCGGAGATGATGCGGACTTTTTCTATTTCACCGACACCGACACCGATACGGAGGGGATAACCTATCCGGCGCGGCACTTTTATACGCATCTTACCCTGAGGCGCGAAAAAACCGACTATTATCTCCGGCTTATAAATGACCCGGAGTCAGGAGTCACCGAGGAGCCGGCAAACACCGGGGCAAACCTTGTCAACCTCCGTTACAACCGGAAGTATTATGTCGATGACGACGGCTGCCTGAACGAGAAGGTTTATGCGGTGAAACGGTATGACCTGAAGGGAAAAACCTTGTCGGACGTTATCCCGGAGCTGAAATACGAGCCGGAGGAGCTTCTTGCGTGGGAGGGCAGGCTTTACACCTTCGACCGCGAAAGATTATATTTTATCGATATCTCTTCCGGGCAGACGGTGACGCTTCTTGATTTTGCGGAAAACGGGATCGACCAGGCGGGGGTGTCGTCGCTTCAGCTTGACTCTCCGACCGATATGCTGTGGTTCAGGAACGGCGGAGCGGTCAGCCGTCTTAAGGTCTATGAGGACAGGGGAGTGTATTACGGCGAGCCGCCCCTCGGTGCTATGGGAGAGCTTTCCGGATACCAGCTGACCGCCGACGGCATTTATGTCCTTACCGTCCCGGGCGGGGTTTATTATGTGCGCTGGAACGAGCTTGAGCGCGGGATAATGAACCGGATATACAGCCCGTCGGAGCCGGATCTTGCCGCCGCGTCGGTCAATGCGGCGGGGAGCTACGTCTATATGAACATCGAACGCAGCAACGGGAAGGATTTTTACTATGAATACTACCGTCTTAAGCTGGAGGTCTCGGTCACGGAGTACGAATCGGTCGATCCCGATGCCGCCGGCGCGGGGATAAGCGGATATAAGATAGAGGTAAAATCAGACAGGATCACCGGCACGCGGTGACAGACATACAGCCTGACCCTCCGGTCAATTCCGGGGGGTCAGATTTTTCATGTTGACGATTATAAGGTCGTCACCTATATGCTCAATGCACGCCCACGGGATCTTTATGTCGCGCCCTCTGGCGAAAATTCCGCCCTCGCCCGGAACGGTTATGGCAAGGAGACGCGCGTCGTCGGTATCGACCTCAATGTCCTTCACGAAGCCGAGACGCTTTCCGTCGGACACGTTTATCACCTCTTTGCTTTTAAGCTCGTTTATACTGCATCCCATTTTGCCGTCTCCTTTGTTTATTCACCGGTTATTTCCGGACGTTTTCAGTGAAATTGTATTCGCCGGGGAAGGAAAAAATGACGCGGAGGACGGCCGGCGGGAACAGTATTTCTCCGTCAGTCATATATTCACCCCCTCCCGCATACAGATGTACAAAAAACGAAAAGGCTTCGGTTGCGGACGCGAACCGTGACCGTCACGGAGGGTTACTATGATGAACACAAACATTTACCGGGACATTGCGGAGCGCACCGGCGGGAACATCTACATCGGAGTTGTCGGTCCCGTCCGCACGGGGAAATCGACATTCATAAAGAAATTCATGGAGACGCTTGTCCTTCCGAACATCCCCGACCGGTTTGACCGCGAAAGGGCGCGGGACGAAATGCCGCAGAGCGCCGCCGGAAAGACGGTCATGACTGCCGAGCCGAAATTCATTCCGGACGAGGCGGTGGGGATCACTCTTGCGGACAATGCAAGGCTCAATGTGCGGATGATAGACTGCGTCGGCTACATAGTTCCGGATGCCCTCGGGCATAT
>UMLQ01040226.1_pt1 | contig 10772 bp, 7 predicted proteins | sample 1966631 | NCBI WGS metagenome assembly UMLQ01 (sample SAMEA4836206, study PRJEB28245) | human gut metagenome | biome: gut microbiome; material: fecal sample | place: Denmark | collected 2008 | reverse complement strand
GGTGCATTCTGCCGGGCCGATGTGGGCATCGGCCCCTACAAAGCCCGCACCAGGGTGCTGTGTTATCGGAGTTCGCCCACAAGGCTCCATGTTGTGCAGCCTGTGATCGTCACGTCCAAAAACTGGCCGATCAGGCTGTCGTCTCCCGCGAAGCGGACGAGTCTTCCGCCCTCGGTGCGGGCGGTGAGCAGGTCCTTGTCGCGGCCGTCGCAGAGCACGCGGACGGTCTTGCCGACGTAGCCCTGATGAATTTCCAGCGAAATGCGGTTCTGCACGGCGCAGAGCCGGTCAAAGCGGCGGTTTTTCTCCTCCTTGGGCGTCGGGTCGTCCATTTTCGCGGCAGGCGTTCCCGCGCGCGGGGAGAAGATAAAGGTAAACAGCGCGTCATAGCGCACGTTTTCAATGAGGCTGATTGTGTCCTCGAATTCCTCCTCCGTCTCGCCGGGGAAGCCAACGATCACGTCGCTGGTCAGAACCAGCTCGGGCATGATCTGGCGGCCATAGTGCGCCAGCTTCAGATATTCCTCGCGGGTATAGTGCCGGTTCATGGCCTTCAGCACCCGGTCGTTGCCGGACTGGAAGGGCAGGTGGAACTGCTTGGCGATCCTGGGGTATTTTGCAATGGTGTCAAAGAGCTTTTTGCTTGCGTCCTTCGGGTGGCTCGTCATGAAGCGCAGCCAGAACTCGCCCGGCAGCTGCGCGATCTCGGCCATGAGGTCGGCAAAATCAACGCCCAGCCCCAGATCCTTGCCGTAGGAGTTGACGTTCTGGCCCAAAAGCGTAATGTCCTTATAGCCCGCCGCGATGAGGCCCTTGACTTCTTCGAGAATCTCCTCGGGCCGTCTTGACCGCTCCCGTCCGCGGACATACGGCACGATGCAGTACGAACAGAAGTTGTTGCAGCCGTACATGATCGACACCCACGCCTTGAGATCGGACGAGCGCACGACGGGGATGCCCTCGGCAATATTGCCCGCGGAATCGTCTACGGCAAAAATGCGCTTGTTCGTGCGCAGCACGCTTTGCAGCAGTTCCGGGAAGCGCCATAATTCGTGCGGATTGAACACGCCGTCAACATGGCGGTAGCTGTTTTTGATGCGCTCGACGACCTGCGGCTGGCCCATCATGCAGCCGCAGAGAAAAATTTTCTGCTCCGGGTGCCGGGCCTTGGTGTGTACCAGCGCGCCGACGTTACCGTAGACGCGGGTTTCCGCGTGCTCACGGATGGCGCAGGTGTTGATAACGATGCAGTCCGCGCCCTCTTCGGTGTCCACGATCTCATACCCGCTTGCACGCAGCATCCCGCGGATGCGCTCGGAATCCGCCTCGTTCTGCTGGCAGCCGTATGTATCGACAAAGGCCCGCGGCGTCCTGCCGCGCGAGGCCCAAAGGGCTTTGATCTGCTCGCAGACAGCGGCTTCCTTCTCCAGCGCCTCCTGCGCGATCACAACGGGTTTGCGTTCCATGTACGTTTCCTCCGAACTGCATAACTTAACGATTTATTATAGCAGATTCCGTGGGGATTTGCAATGGAGCAAAACAAGCAGTCAAAGGCATAGGTTTTTGCAATTTTCCGAATTGTACGTAGGGTGTATCTGAAAACGCCCAATGTGACCGGCAGCGAGAAATTTTTGCGCTGAGCAAGACATTTTTTCGCAGGAATACTGACGTATTTCAAGGAAAAATGGTGCAGCGCAGCGTGAAAAGGTCCGCTGTCCGGGCGCGTTGGGCGTTTTCAGATACACCCTAGGGGCGGACGACTCTGTCCGCCCGCTGCGAATTCTCTGATATTTTCAGCAAATCTGCAACATTTAAGGGGCCGACAGAGTCGTCGGCCCCTACAGCGGCAGTGCAGTTTTATGATATATCATCCCGTAATCAGTCCCTGGATGACCTTTGCGGCCAGGAGGATGAGGACAATGATGATAGCGGGCTTTACGATCTTCGAGCCGTTTTTGATGGCGAGTCCCGCGCCGATGAAATGGCCCAAAATGCTCGACACCGTGCCGATGAGGCCGAGGACGAGGAAGACCTTGCCGCTTAACAGGCTGGTCAGGAGCGAGGCAATGTTGGAAGACAGATTCACGAGCTTGACATTGCCGCCCGCCGTGCGCACGTCGAGCTTGCCGAGATTGCAGAAAATGAGCAGCAGGAACGTGCCCGTGCCGGGCCCGTAGAACCCGTCGTACGCGCCGACGACGAGCGCGGCCAGATAGACGATGGCCATCTGCTTTTTGGGCTCGATATCGCCGCGCTCCTCCGGCAGCTGCCGCTGGCGCAGCACGACGAAGGCCACGACCGGCAGCACGATCAGCAGCAGATATTGTAAGTACACCTCGGAGATCATCAGCTGCAATTTTGTTCCGAAGAACGAGCCGATGAGCGCCAGCACGATGGACGGAATGCCGAGCTTCCAGTCGACATAGCCGTTTTTGATATACCGGCCCGTGGAAAACGCGGTGCCGATGGAGGAGGAAAATTTGTTTGTGCCCAGCGCAAAGTGCATCGGAAGTCCCGCGAGCAGATACGTCGGCACGGAAATAATGCCGCCGCCGCCCGCGATGGCGTCCATGAACGACGCAAAAAAGACGCCGATCACGACAATCACGACCATTTGTACCGTCAGATCCTGTACGCCCATTTTATATCTCTCCTTTGATTGCAAGCTCCAGCATATCGGCCACACCGCCATCTTCGTTCGTCGGCGCGATCAGATCTGCTTTCTGCTTGAGTACTTCTTCCCCGTTTCCCATTGCGACGCCGACGCCCGCAAAGTCGAGCATGGCCGCGTCGTTGTCGCTGTCGCCGATGGCCATGACCTGCTCGCGCGGGATGCCGAGTTTTTTGCACAGCGCAGCAAGCGCAATGCCCTTGCTGGTGTTCGGGTTCATGACCTCCAGATCAACGTAGCCCGCGCCTGTCACGAAATACGGCAGCTTTGTCAGATCGGCCATGGCCCTTTCACACTCTTCCTGACTGGAAAACGGCACATAGAGCTTTTCTACGGGTTTACCCCAACCGGCGACCATGGCGTCCAGATCGTCGACAAATTCATGCGACCGTTCAAACAGCCAGCGGAAGTCGGCAGGATAATAGCGCTCAAAGCGCGCCATCTGCTCTTTGGAGTTATACACAATGCCGCCGGAGAAGAAATTGACAAGCCCGTCATACCGGCGCACGTGGGAATAGATCAGCCGCGCATCGTCCGGAGACAGCGGGCAGTGGTAGAGCGTTTCGCCGGTCTTCAGATCCTGTGCGATTGCGCCGGTCTGTGTGACGGCGTAGCGGATCTGCGGAAGCGCGTCTAAAATGTACCAGCACTCTCCTGGCGCGCGTCCGGTACACAGAACGAGCTGGATGCCGTGCTCCAGCGCACGCTGCGCCGCGGCCTGCACCCGCGGCAGAACGCGCTGGTCGGCAGTGACGAGCGTGCCGTCGACATCGACGGCCACAAGACGGATAGCCATACGCAAAGCACCTCGATACCATAAACATCAAACTCATTTTACCAGTCCCGTCCGGGTAAATCAAGCCGCCGAAATTCACAATTTCTTCTTTTTTTGCCGCCATATATGTGGTATAATCTCACTTTAGAATACGTACCGCTGCGCGTACCGCGCGGCGCAGAAAGGGTTTTTACCATGGGACTGTTTACAAAACTATTCGGCACCCGCTCTGAGCGAGAGGTCAAAAAGCTCGAGCCGCAGGTCGAGGCCGTCATGGCGCTCGAGGAGCCGTATAAAAAGCTGACCGATCAGGAGCTTCGCGCAAAGACGCAGGAATTCAAGGATCGCTACGCATCCGGTGAGACGCTCGATGCGCTGCTGCCGGAGGCGTTCGCCGTCTGCCGCGAGGCAGCCGACCGCGTGCTCGGCATGCGCCCGTACCGGGTGCAGGTCGTGGGCGGCATCGTGCTGCACCAGGGCCGCATCGCCGAAATGAAGACCGGCGAGGGCAAGACGCTCGTCGCAATCCTGCCTGCATACTTGAATGCGCTGACCGGAAGGGGCGTGCACATCGTCACGGTCAACGATTATCTGGCTAAGCGCGACTCGGAGTGGATGGGCAAGGTCTACCGTTTTCTGGGGCTGTCCGTCGGCCTCATCGTCCACGATCTGACCGCGGAGCAGCGCCGCGCGGCCTATGCCGCCGATATCACCTACGGCACGAATAACGAGCTGGGCTTCGATTACCTGCGCGACAATATGGCGATCTACAAACAGGAGATGGTGCAGCGCGGCCACGCGTTCGCCATCGTTGATGAGGTCGACTCCATCCTCATTGACGAAGCGCGCACACCGCTCATCATTTCCGGCAAAGGCGAGGAATCGTCCAAGCTGTATGAAATGGCGGATTATTTCGTCTCCCGCCTGAAAAAGCAGGTCTTCTCCACGACGGACAACAAGGAACTGCAGGATCAGTATGACTGCGATTACATCGTCGACGAAAAGGACCGCTCCGTTTCGCTCACGCAGAAGGGCATTGAAAAGGCCGAGCAGTTCTTCAATGTAGAAAATCTGGCCGACCCAGAAAACGCCACGCTCTCGCACCACATCAATCAGGCCATGAAGGCAAGAGGCCTCATGAAGCGCGATATTGACTACGTCGTCAAGGACGGCGAGGTCATCATCGTCGACGAATTCACCGGCCGCCTCATGTACGGCCGCCGCTATAACGAGGGTCTGCATCAGGCCATCGAGGCCAAGGAGGGCGTCAAGGTCGCAAGCGAAAACAAGACGCTCGCCACCATCACATTCCAGAACTTCTTCCGTCTGTACGACAAGCTCTCCGGCATGACCGGCACGGCGCTGACCGAGGAGGAGGAATTCTCCGGCATTTACAATCTCGACGTCGTCGAGATCCCGACGAATAAACCGGTCATCCGTATCGACGACCCCGATGTTGTTTATAAGACCGAGGCAGGCAAATACCGTGCCGTCATCGCCCAGATCAAGGAATGCCATACCAAGGGCCAGCCGGTTCTGGTCGGCACGATCTCCATTGAAAAATCCGAGCTTCTTTCGCAGATGCTCAAGCGCGAGGGCATCCCGCACAACGTCCTGAACGCCAAGCACCATGAAAAAGAAGCCGAGATCGTCGCGCAGGCGGGCCATCTGGGCGCCGTGACCATTGCGACGAACATGGCCGGCCGCGGCACCGACATCATGCTGGGCGGCAACGCCGAATACATGGCAAAGAACGAGCTGCGCAAGCAGGGCCTGTCCGACGAACTGATCGCCGAGTCCAATTCCTTCGCCGAGACGGAGGATCCCGAAATTCTGGCCGCACGCGCGGCCTATACCGAGGCCTATAAGCGCTTCAAGGTCGAGACGGACAAGCAGGCAGAGCTTGTCCGGCAGGCAGGGGGGCTTTTCATCATCGGCACCGAGCGGCACGAGTCGCGCCGCATCGACAACCAGCTGCGCGGCCGCTCCGGCCGTCAGGGCGACCCCGGCGAGACGCGGTTTTATCTGTCCATGCAGGACGATATCATGCGCCTGTTCGGCTCCGAGCGCATTATGAACATGATGGAGACGCTCGGCATCGATGAGGATACGCCCATTGACGCCAAGATCCTCTCCGGCGCGATCGAAAACGCGCAGAAGACCGTCGAGGGCCGCAACTTCCAGTCCAGAAAGAACGTGCTGGAATACGACGACGTGATGAACGTCCAGCGTAAGATCATCTACGAGCAGCGTCGTCAGGTGCTCGACGGCGAGGATCTGCAGAAGAACATCCAGTCCATGATGCGGTTCTATGTGGACACGTATGTCGCCAGCGCCTTCGGCGAGCAGCCGAAGCTGGCCGACAAGCAGCATTTCTTCGAGATGATGACGCATTTCGAGCCCATCTTCTTCCCCACGGGCACATGGCTTCTCTCCGACGAGGAGTTGGCCGCGCTCACGCGGGAGCAGGCGGAAGAGAAGATTTTGTCTCTCATGCAGCGCGCCTATGCCAAGCGGGAAGAGCAGTTCACGTCTCCCGTCATGCGCGAGATTGAGCGCGTCGTGACGCTGCGTGTGGTCGATGAATTCTGGATGGATCACATCGACGCCATGGACGATCTGCGGCAGGGCATCCGCCTGCGCGCCTACGCGCAGACAGACCCCGTCATCGAGTATAAGCGCGAGGGCTTTGACATGTTCGAGGCCATGAACGACGCAATTAAAGAAGAGATCGTCCGCCGCGTCTTCCTCGTCCGGATCAAGACGAACGAGGAGATCAAGCGCCAGCGCGTGGCGAAGGTCACCGGCGAAGGGGCTGGCGGCGACAAGACCGTCAAGCGTCAGCCCGTCGTCAAGAAAATCAAGGTCGGCCCGAACGACCCGTGCCCGTGCGGCAGCGGAAAAAAATACAAAAAATGCTGCCGCGACAAGGATCTCGCCGCCGAACGCGGCCAGAACGCGAATTAAGCCCATGTTTCACACCATTCACCACGGAACACTTGAATATCTGACCGCCGACGCGCTTTCCGGGAGCGTGCACTGCTTCTCCACGCGCTTCGGCGGCGTGAGCGAGGGGGCGCTGTCCTCCCTCAATCTCGGCACGCACCGGGGAGACAGGCCGGAAAACGTGCGGGAGAATTACCGCATTCTCGGCACCGCCGTTGGCTTTTCGCCGGAGGAAACGATCTTTACCCGGCAGGAGCATACCGATCTTCTGCTGCGCGTCGGCAAGCAGGACTGCGGCACAGGGCTGGAGCGGGAGCAGACCGCCGTCTGCGACGGGCTTCTGACCGACGAACCCGGCGCGGCGCTCGTCTGCTTCGGTGCGGACTGCACGACGCTGCTGCTGTTTGACCCCGTGCGGCAGGCCATCGCCGCCGTCCACGCCGGGTGGCGCGGAACGGCGCAGGGCATCGCGTACAAGGCCGTCCTTCGGATGCAGGCGGAATTCGGCTGCGCGCCGGAGCACATTCATGCGGCCATCGGCCCGTGCATCGGCCGCTGCTGCTTTGAGGTCGGGCCGGAGGTGCCGGAGGCCATGCGGCGATCGCTCGGCCCGGACGCGGAAGCGGCAATTGAACTGCACGGCGAAAAGGCGCACGTCGATCTGAAGCGCCTGAACCGCATCTGGCTGGAAAGAGCGGGCGTGCAGGTGATCGACATCTGCCCGGACTGCACCAAATGCCAGCCGGAGCGCTTCTGGTCGCATCGCGTGACCGGCGGGAACCGCGGGTCGCAGGCCGCCATCATCCGGCTGAAAGGAGGCGCACCGGCATGAAACGAAAGCTTTTGATGCTCACAGCGCTTGCGCTGTGTCTGGCCCTTCTTTGCGGCTGCACGACGATCGCGACGAGCGAATGGATGCAGAATCTTTTCCCCGTCGGCGACGAGGCCGTCGCCGCCCAGCAGACCGGCTCGGTCAACGGCTCGGAGGATAAGCAGGAGGTCAAGCAGGTCGTCACCGAGACGTATACGGCGCTTGAGTCCTTCGGCCTGGCTTACCAGCCGGATTACGGCCTGCAGCCCTATAACTGCCAGAGTCTCAACAACCGCATCATCTTTTCCTTCCTCTACGAGCCGCTGTTCGCCGTGACAAGCAGCTACGAGGCAGAACCGATTCTCGCCGAGAGCTATTTTGTCACTGACGACGGACGCACGACCACGGTGAAGCTCCGCTCCGGCGTGACCTTCCACGACGGCAGCGCCCTTACCGCGGCGGACGCGGCATATTCCATCGAATCCGCCGCAGGCTCGGAATATTACGGTTCGCGCCTGCGCTTCATCACCTCCGCCGAGGCGCAGGACGAGCTGACGCTTGTGCTCTCGACGAGCGAGGCATATGAGTGCCTGCCGCTGCTGCTGGACATCCCCATCATCAAGTCCGGCACGAAGGACGAGGTCAGCCCGCCGGGCACAGGCCCGTATGAATTTGCCGAGACGAAGCTCACGCGCTGTGAAAACTGGTGGCGCGATACCGCGCCGCTGGTCGATTTTGACGAGATCGCGCTGACCGTCTCGTCCACTGCCGCCGACGTGCGTGATAATTTTGAGTATCAGAAGGTCAACATGGTCCTGACGGACCCGAACTCCTCCGCGTTCGCAGGCTTCCACAACGACTACGAGCTGTGGAATGAGGAGACGACCATCATGCAGTACATCGGCTACAACATGAACTCGCCCGTCTTCTCCAACTACGGCCTGCGCGGCGCGATCACCTTCGCCATCGACCGCGAGCAGCTGGTCGAGCAGACGCTGGGCGGCTTTGCCGTCGCGTCGACGCTGCCGTGCTCACCCAATTCCCGGTATTACGACGTGAAGCTGGCCAACAGCTTCGCCTATGACACCGGCTCGTACTACGACCAGCTGGCCAGCGCCTCCGTCGAGGACGCGACCGGCGACGGCATCCTCGACCTCTACGTCCCCTCCAAGGGCTATTCCGTCCCGGTCGAGGGCACGATGCTCGTCTGCTCGTCGAGCTATATCCGCGTGCAGGCGGCCAACGAGGCCGCGAAAATGCTCAATTCTCTGGGCTTCAACATCACAGTCAAGTCCATGGAATATACCGAGTACAAGCAGGCGCTTTTACAGGGAAATTTCGACCTGTACTACGGCGAGGTGCGCCTGTCTCCGAACTTTGACCTCTCGCCGTTCTTCGGTGCGACCGGCACGCTCAACTATGGCGACCTGTCCGACAGCACCATGATGAACCTGTGCAGCATGGCCCTCGTCAACAGCGGCAACACGTATAATCTCTACAAGCGCGTGTGCGAACGCGGATACATCACGCCTATCCTGTTCAAAAGCTACGCGCTCTATACCACGCGAGGCGCCGTAACAGAGCCGACACGCTACCTCGACTGGTTCCTGCCGTATACGGTGCAGACGGAAGAATAATGAAAAAACGCGGGAGGATACGCCCATGAAACGAATCCTGATGATCGGCACCGGGGGAACGATTGCGTCCGGGAAGACGGCGGAGGGCCTTATGCCGGAGCTGACGAGCGAACAGCTTTTGTCCTTCGTCCCGGCGGTATCGGCGCTTTGCCGGGCGGAATGCTTACAGCTTTTGTCGCTGGACAGCACGAATCTTGCCCCGTCGCACTGGCTGCTGATCGCGAAGGCCATCCGTGAGCGGTATGACCGCTACGACGGCTTCGTCATCAGCCACGGCACGGACACCATGGCCTATACCGCTGCGGCCCTCAGCTATCTCATTCAGGGGGCGCGCAAGCCGATCATCCTGACTGGCGCGCAGAAGCCCATCAGCTTTGACTCGACTGATTCCAAGGTCAATCTGACCGACGCGTTTCTGTGCGCGTGCAGTGACACCCTGCACGGCGTCATGATCGTCTTCAACGGCAAGGTCATTCAGGGCACCCGCGCCTGCAAAACGCGCACAAAGAGCTACGAGGCCTTTTCCAGCATCAATTATCCGTATCTGGCCGTCTTGCAGGACGGCTGCATTCTGCAGTATATCGAAAACGCCTGCCTGCCCGAGCCGGTCTTCTATGACACGCTCGACGAGCGCGTTGCGCTCCTGAAGCTCATTCCCGGCGCGCGGGCGGAGCTTGCGGGCTGGATGCTCCGGCACAACGATGCGCTGATCCTGGAAAGCTTCGGCGTGGGCGGCATCCCGTCGTATGACGGGAATGACTTCCTGTCCGTGCTGGAGGAGGGCATTCAGGGCGGCAAGACCGTCGTTCTGACCACGCAGGTGCAGAACGAGGGCAGCAACGTCGGCGTTTATCAGGTCGGGCACAAGATCCGCGAATGCCCGCAGGTGCTCGAAGCGTTCGACATGACGACCGAGGCCATCACGGGAAAGCTCATGTGGATTCTCGGCCAGACCAAAGACCCCGCCCGCATCCACCGCCTGTTCTACACCCCGGTCGCGAACGACATTCTGAATTACCGCACATGAAAAACCGCCCGGCGCGGTGAAACCCCCCATTTGTTAGCCAGGTATGGGAAAAACCTGATACTAAGAAATGGGGGTTCACTATGTCCAGGGAGAATACACCGGAGTTCGGAAAGCTGGCTGCGGGAACGACTGAAGGGCCTGCCGCCTGCGATTCACAGACGGCAAGCCCTTTTGGCGGCTTGATTCTTTGTTGTTCGAAATTTTGCCTGACCTTTTGGGGACGCTTCCCGTGCGCGGCGGCCCGGTTTTTTTCAGTCGCCCATCAGCAGGTCCATGACGTACATTTCGAGCTTTTCGAAGTTCTGCTCCTTGACGCAGGCAGCCTGGAATTCATAGTCGAATCTCTTGACCTTGGCCAGCAGCTTCTCGAAGATCTTCTTGGAGTTGATCAGATGGCGGTAGCAGTCCTCATCGGGCTGGGTGCGCATGGCCTTGACGTCGAGGCCGACGCATTCAAAGTTGCCGCGGTCGCCGAAGTTGTTCTCGTACAGGACCTTGACCTGGTTGAACGCGTTGCGCAGGTTGTCGACGCCGAACGCCTTGTCCTGGTCGTAGCGGCAGCCGTTCTGGTCGTTCAGATGCACGCCCCACAGCTTGTTGAGCGCCAGCGCGAAGCCCATGTCGTTCGCGGGATCAAGACCGGCGAGGATGGAGTGCGCGGATTCGATGCACAGGCCGACGCGGCTCGGATCGACGGTGTATGCGCCGACGGCCAGCGCGTGACCGGCAGTGCCGCAGATGGAGCGGTCGATGGGCTCATTGGGCTTCGGCTCGACAAGGATGAGCGCGTCGTCGCGGTAGGTCAGGATGTCGTTGAACGCGTCGCGCAGCTGGAGGGTCATTTCGACGGGGTTCTTGCCCTCGGCGCAGAGCGTGCCCTCGCGGGCCAGCCACAGCTGGATCTT
>UMLQ01031827.1_pt1 | contig 10794 bp, 8 predicted proteins | sample 1966631 | NCBI WGS metagenome assembly UMLQ01 (sample SAMEA4836206, study PRJEB28245) | human gut metagenome | biome: gut microbiome; material: fecal sample | place: Denmark | collected 2008 | reverse complement strand
TACTGATACTTTTCGGTGTGGAACTCAAGCACCCAGCAGGGACGACCCTGATTGCGGCTCAGCACCTCCTTTGTGAAGACCACCCTCTCGGAGACGTCGACGGCGGCGTCTGCCAGCGCGATCTCCTTTGCCTTTTCCAGCGGCACGAACAGCGATTCCTCGTTCTTTTCAAGGATCATTCCGAGCACCGCGTCAATGCGGTATCTCCACTGTGTCCTTCCGTCGTTGAACACGAAGAGATAGTACGGGGTTTTGATCCCGCCGCTCACGAGTTTTTCTTCCGTGAATACGACCTTTTCCGTGCAGCCCGCATCGCTTATGGCGATTTCTTTTGCTTTACATATATCGATGTGGTATTCGGAATAGATCACCTCACCGGTCTTTGCGTCGATTTTGTAGCTGTACTGATACTTTTCGGTGTGGAACTCAAGCACCCAGCAGGGGCGACCCTGATTGCGGCTCAGCTCCTCCCTTGTGAAGACGACCTTCACTTCGGAAGACGATTCGCTGATGCCGGCGTCCTTCAGGGCAACAGCTCTTGCTTCCTCCAGGGATATGAACAGCGCGGTTTCGTTTTTGGCGAGTATGTCGCCGTTTATCGCGTTAATGCTGTATGTCCACTGCGTATTACCGTCGCTGAACACAAGGCGGTAGAAGGGATATCTGACTCCCTCGTCAATCAGCCTTGCCTCGGTAAAGGTAACCCTTGAGGTACAGCCCGCGTCGTTCAGGGCAATTGCCTTTGCCTTCAGTATTCCGATGTATCTTGTGTCGATAACGACCGAGTCAATCTCTTTCTGCAGCCCGACAAGCTCGTCCAGCGGCAGCTTTGCAAGGGCTTCTGCCGGCAGGCCGCTGCTTTTCAACGCGTCACCGACGAGCTTCGCCCTTCCCTGTGAAATGCCGTACTTTTCGGCAAGCGCCGCGGTGTCGGCATTGTCGGCTCCGGAAACGTAAACCAGGGTGTGAACGGAGGTTTCTTTTTCAAGCACCAGCCGCACATCTTCAGCCACCGCTTCCCTGAGCCTGCCGTTTTCGCTCAGCTGTCTGTCGAAGGAAATCAGAACCGTGTCGTTTCTTTCCATATACCCGCCGATTCTGTACGCGGCAAGCGTGAGGGATATGGCATTTTTAAGCCGCTCTCCCTTCAGCTGTGCTTCACCGAGCACCTCCCTGGCGTCATCGTTCAGAAAACGCACCGAGCTTACATTTCCGTTTCTTGTGATTGTATACTCTACTCCGGGATTGATCTCCATCGTCACCTTCCCCGCTTCCCGGTTTCCGAGCGAGATCGGGGTAATGACACCTATGCCGAGCATCAGAACGAGACACGCCGCCATCGCCGCGATCCGTTTGTGACGGAAGCTTTTGCGGTGAACCTGTGCCTGCGGATCGGCTTCGGAAATCAACCGGTCATCGATCTGACCGATTGCGTTCAGCAGTCTTTCTCTTTTCATAAGTAAACACCCTCCTTTTCAAGTTGTTTTTTCAGTTCGCTGCGCATACGGAACAATAAAACCTTAACGTTGCTTTCGCTCATTTCGTATGAATCCGCAATTTCCCGTATCGTGCACAGATACCAGTAACGGCGGATAAAGATATTCCGGTTCTTCGGGGAATCGGCATACAGAAAGCGATTGATCACGGATACTATCACGGCATCCTCCACCGCCTGCTCCACTCCCGCATTGTCGGGGATGCAGTTTTCCAGCTCGGACAGAGCAATTTCAACCTGACCGGAGCCCCGTTTTGCGACGGAATTGCGCTTCCAGCGGTTCAGTGCGAGATTGCGTGTGATTTTCCCGAGATATGCCGCAAGATTATCCGGCTTTTGCGGCGGAATGCTGTTCCACGCATTCAGATATGTATCGTTCACGCATTCCTCAGCGTCCGGACGGCTGGACAGAATGTTGTGAGCGATGGTGTGACAGTACCTGCCGTATTTTTCCGCGGCTGCGGATATCGCATTTTCCTTTCTGGCAAAAAACAAAGCGACGATTTCATTGTCATTCATGTTTTCCTTCCTTTCCTCGCGCAGCACCCTTCACCTTTACAGACAACAAAAATCCCGTTGCGTTACAGGAATACAAAGAAAAAATTCATATTCCCGGTTTTCCGGCGGGTTTTATCTGATTCTGAACAGTATTCGCTGTTTTTTTCTTCATGATCTCATCGCGTGAGAGCAGATGATCGGCATCGAACGGAGTGAATTTCACGCCGCAGGCGTCAAAACCGCCCTGTCCGTCGGAAACGAGGTCGGAAAGAGATATCTCTCCGTCGAAATCCGCGTCGGTGCCGAGGACGGGTGTGCCGTACTCAATCGTGCTTTTTATGCCGGAACCGTCTGCACGGAACGGCGCGGAGCGGGAAAGCAAGACCGACACGCGTTCCGGCATTCATTTTTATACAGGTGCAGACAAAGCAGCCGTCATTCTCCGGAGTGACGGCTTTTCCGTTTACGGTGAGCAGGGGGTCGGTCGCCCATTCGGGAAGGCAGATGCGCAGCTTCACCGTCTCTCCGCCGCCGCGCCGGGGAAGGTGTCACCGTCCCGCAAAATAGCCGTCAACACCGTTCGCGATTCCGGCGGCGGCACTGTTTCTGAACTCATCCGTCGCCATGAGCCGGTCCTCGTCGGGGTTTGACATATAACCCATCTCGATGATAGTCACCGGAACCTCCGACCAGTTTATTCCGGTCATCGTATCGGTCTGCCACGTTTTCTTTTTCACAACTCCGGTCGCGCGGCAGAGCTCACCGGCAACGCACTCCGAAAGGCGAAGGCTGTCGGAATGCAGAGCCGCATTGAACTGATTTTTTTCGGTCATGCAGATGCCGTATGCCCCGCGCACGGTTCTGTCGGTGGAGCCGTTTGCATGAACGCGGATGAAGATATCGGCACCGTAGGCATTTGCGATCTTTGCCCGCTGTGAATTGCTGAGCGTCACGCTGTGGCTCTCGCGTATCATGACAACTCCGTAGCCGCGCGAAATAAGCTCGTTTCTCAGCCGGAGCGAGACCTCAAGGTTCAGGACATACTCCGGAATTCTTGTAGCCACGCCCTGCGTCCCGGTTGAGAGCATCTTCTTAAGCGTCTCCGAGCCGGGTCCGAGAGGCTCTTTTCCGTTCATGCCCTTGCCCTGATGCCCGGCATCGATTGCGACAAGCCCCCTGACGCCCTTATAGTACACCCCGCCGTTTTTCGCCATAAGCTCTTCGGCAGAGGCCGGAAGAACATCGGTCAGCATCTCCGCCCCGACATAATACTTCCCGCCGAGTGAGGCGATCCTGCAAAAGCCGTCTCCGCAGGCAGAGCAGTCCCCGCGCCCGACGTTCCGGCAGGCTCCGTCCGATCGCTCCGCGAGCTGCTCTCTCCCGGTCTGCCGGACGGAGCCGCGCAGGAGCACAGCGAGATCATCAATATCATAGCCAGAAGCGGCAATATGCTTTTTTTCATTTTCCCTCCGCCTTAAAACCCTCCCGAAAGAAGGTTTTAAGAATTCCAAGAACTTTTGAACTGTTTTTTACCTTTACCATTGTTTACACCGCAGACAGCAAACACCCGAGTCCGGATTTTCAAAAGTTTTTGAAAGTTCCAAGAAAACTTTTTTCAAAAAGTTTTCTTGGCAGGTCCGGGCATCTCCCGCGTTTCTTTTATTCTACCACATTCCCGGCATAATATCAACCCGCATAACAAAAAGAACGGGTATCAAAAACTCATTCCGAGTTTTTGATACCCAAAAGTTACAGATTATCAGAATATCGGGAATCCCGCTTTTTCGTGAGCCTCCTTAAGCTCGTAGCAGAGGGAAACTATCTCGTCGGTCGAAAGCTGAGCGGCGGTGTGAGGCTCAAGCATAGCCGCCTGGCAGACGCGCTCCATGCTCTTTTCGTGAGCTGCATCGACGGTGAGGAGCTGGCAGTTTATGTTTGTCATGTTCATGGCAGCGCACTGGACGGGAAGCCTGCCGACATAGGTGGGACTGATTCCCCTGCCGTCAACCATGCAGGGAACCTCAACGCAGGCTTCAGCCGGAAGATTTTCAATACAGCCGTGGTTGATGACGTTTCCGCCGATGCGGTACGGAACGTCGGTGACCATCGCCTCCATTATGTGGGAAGCATACTCCCTCGAACGCGTGTGTCCGATCTTTCCGGTGCCGAGGATCTCTTCCTTCTGCTTTTTCCAGCCGGCGATCTGATCTATGCAGCGGCGGGGGTATTCGTCAAGCGGAATGTTGAACTTCCCGATAAGATCCTCGCGTCCCGGCTTGATGTAAAGCGCGCTGTACTCCGCATTGTGCTCCGACGACTCGGTGCAGTAATAGCCGAACTTGTCGATGTAGTCGTAGCGAACCATGTCGTGGTGCTTTCCGGCGGCATTCTTTTCCTTTGCGCGCCTTCTTATCTCGGGATAGAGGTCGTTGCCGTCCCTGTCGGTCAGCTTGAGCAGCCATGCCATGTGATTGATGCCGGCGATGAGGTCGCGTCTGCCCTCTATCCTGTCCTTCATGCCGAGGGAGTCGAGCAGTCCCGCCGAGCAGGTCTGAACCGAGTGGCAGAGACCGACGGTCTTTACGTTCGTGTACCTCTGCATATATCCGGACAGCATTGCCATCGGGTTGGTGTAGTTGAGGAACCATGCGTCGGGGCAGACCTCCTCGATATCCTCCGCAAAGCCCCTCATAACGGCAATGGTGCGGAGCGCGCGGAATATTCCGCCGATGCCGAGCGTGTCGCCGATAGTCTGACGGATGCCGTACTTCTTCGGTATCTCAAAGTCGATAACGGTGCACGGCTCATATCCGCCGACCTGAATTGCGTTGACGACGAAATCCGCACCGGCAAGCGCGTTTTTCCTTTCGGGGATCCCGAGATGCTTTGTGATCTTCGCCTTGCCGCCGTTTATGCTCTTGTTGAGGGCGTCGATCATTATGTATGACTCCTCAAGCCTGTCGGAATCGATGTCATAAAGCGCGAATTCCGCATCGTGGAACGGCTCACAGCACATGGTGTCGCCGATTACGTTCTTTGCGAATATGGTGCTTCCCGCACCCATGAAAGTGATCTTGTACATTTTTTTGGTCTTCCTTGTTTTTGCTATTTGATAATCCGGTTTATCTCTTTTATCAGTTTGTCCGCATACTCCTCCTGAGCCTTTTCCGTCGGATGACGGTCGCCTCCGGCGCAGTTTGCGGGCATTTTTACGTATTTTATGCCGTCAAGCCCGGAATCGGCAATTGCCTGCTTCACCTCTCCGCTGAGGGTGGAGCCCATCATGCCGTATATCCAGATTATCGGCACTCCGGGATTCTTCTCCCGCAGCTGCTTAAGAAACGCGACGGATTCCGTCCTGAACTTTTCCGGATCAGCCCCGCCGTCGTTTGTGCCGAGGGCAAGAACTATCACATCAGGTCTGAAGGACGAAAAATCCCACTCTGCGCCGCTTTCGTCAAACGGCGAATACTTTCCGTATATCGGCGGGATTATCTCGGTCGGTGAAGACGAGCCCTTTGATATTCCCCAGCCGGACAGAGCGATGATGTTTGCCTCCGCGCCCAGCCTTCCGGCGGTCATTCCGGAATATGCCGACAGGCAGTTCACCCCGTGCGGATAGCGCAGGGTTCCGTCCTCCGTCGTCGCGCCGACACCGTTCGTTATCGAGTCGCCGATGAACTCTATCCTCAGCTCCGGCTCCGCAGGCTCAAGCAGACACCCGGTGAACGACAGCCCGGTGAGAGTGAAGCGGAACGCGGTTATCTCGGCTCCCTTCCTGACGGTTATCTCGTGATAACCCTTCTCCACATCGGCGATCACAAGGGATTTTGCTCCCTTAAGCAGCGTTTTCTGCTTCGCATTCCCGTCAACCGTCACGGTCAGGCTCGCGCTCTGTGCATACCCGTCCGCGTCATCGACCTGAATGCGTATGCTTCCGTCGAAATACCCGCGGAGCGTAAAGCCGGAATACGGCCATTCCAGACGATAGCCCTTTTCAGTGTGAAGAGACCTGCCGCGGATCGCTACATTGCCAAAATCCGTGTGAGACAGGACGGTCTTTTCATACTGCACCGTACCGGTGCTTCCGGACACTTCCGGCTCTGCGCTCCCGGACTGCGATGCCTTACCGGTCCCGGCGGGATTTCCGCCTCCGGAGCAGCCGGCAAGCGTCGCTGCTGCAAGAATAAGTGTGAGCAGCCTTTTTATGCTGCGGGGGAAAAGCTGTTTTTTCATGCTGGATCTCCGATCATGTGTTATTACGGCAACAGTATAACATACCCCGGAATTTCATGCGATGTGAACGGTGCACAAATTACCTGCCGCATTTTTGTGCATATTGACATATTACCGTATCGCCGCTGCAGCCGGAATCAGGGGGAATCGGTGTCAACGTTGACTTAGCGGTATAATTATATCACATCGTGACAGCCGTGTCAACCCCTCTTTGCCGTTCGGGAATATTTTTTTCAGCCCCGTTCATGCCGCTCCTGCGGTCGGACGGCTTGCCGTCGGTGCGACACGGGAAGAAAGACATACGTCATTCCGCCGTTCGTCCCGTGTTTTGCCCTGAAAGCAGAAAAAACCCTCTTTTGTCCGCTTAACAAAAGAGGGTTTTTCGTGGTGGGCCAACTAGGACTCGAACCTAGGACCGACCGGTTATGAGCCGGTAGCTCTAACCAACTGAGCTATTGGCCCGGTGAGCTCTCCACCGGAGATTAACGGGATTATTATACCACAGGGATGCGCAAATGTCAAGAGGGCGGGAGGTGATATTATATACAAATCAAATCCGGAAACCGGCGCGCCCGATATTGAATCTGTGCAATATATTGTTAACCCCGTGCGAAAATAAAAAATTAACAAAGTTTTATTGAATTGTATTATAATATATTATAGAATAATCCTGTATCGAAAGATATGTATCAGACCGGTAAGAAACCGAAAGGATGAGAAATAACATGGATGAAAAAATCAAAAAAGGCGGGATATCCGTTGAGACGGAGCATATTTTCCCGATAATCAAGAAGTGGCTTTATTCCGACAAGGACATTTTCCTGCGCGAGATAGTGTCGAACGCCTGCGACGCGGTGACAAAGCTGCGCCGGCTGACCTCTCTCGGTCAGGTGTCGGACATTCCCGACGATTATAAGATCACCGTGAAGGCTGACAAGGAGGAGCGGACGATAACCGTTTCCGACAACGGCATCGGCATGACGGAGGAGGAGCTTGACAGGTATCTCTGCCAGATAGCTCTTTCCGGCGCGCTTGATTTCATAAACAAATACGAGGGCGAGGAGAACAGGAACAACGGCATAATCGGTCATTTCGGACTCGGATTCTACTCGTCGTTCATGGTCAGCGACAGGGTGACAGTCGTTACAAAGTCCTACACCGGCGCCCCCGCCGTTAAGTGGGAATGCACCGATTCGGGCGAATACACGCTCTCTCCCTCCGACAAGGAGACAAGAGGGACCGACGTCATCATGCACATCGCCGACGGCGAGGACGAATATCTTGAGGACGGCAAGCTGAAGAGCATTCTGGAGCAGTACTGCTCGTTCATGCCGGTTGAAATATACTACGAGGGCGAAAAGAAGCCGGAGCCGGAGAAGAAGGAGGGAGAGGAGGCAACCGAGCCGGAAGCGCCCAAGCCGATAAACGATACCCATCCGCTGTGGATGAAGAACCCGTCCGACTGCACGGAGGAGGAGTATCTTGAATTCTACCGCAAGGTCTTCCACGACTACCGCGAGCCGCTCTTCCACATCCACATAAATGCCGATTACCCGCTGAATTTCAGGGGAATACTCTATTTCCCGAAGATCACGAACGAGTACGAAAGCCTTGAGGGGCAGGTCAAGCTGTATTACAATCAGGTATTTGTCGCCGACAATATCAAGGAGGTCATTCCGGAGTTCCTTCTCATGCTCCGCGGAGTGATCGACTGCCCGGAGCTGCCGCTGAACGTGTCGAGAAGCTATCTCCAGAACAGCGGATATGTCGCGAAAATGTCGCAGCACATCGTGAAGAAGGTCGCAGACAAGCTGAACTCCCTCTTCACCACCAAGCGTGAGAATTACGAAAAGCTGTGGCAGGATATCAAGATATTCGTTGAATACGGAAGCCTGCGCGAGAAGAAATTCTACGACCGCGTGAAGGATTCTGTCATCTATCAGCTGACCGGCGGAAGGTATGTCACCCTTGATGAGTATCTTGAGGGTGCAAAAGAGAAGCATGAGAACACGGTTTACTACGCCACCGACAAAATGGCTCAGGCACAGTATATTTCGATGCTTGAGGGCGAGGGGATCGACGTCATGTACCTTGACAAGGGGCTTGACAATCAGTTCATCTCCATGATCGAGCAGGAGAGAAACGTGAAATTCCTTCGTGTCGACTCGGGAGTTGCCGACGTGCTCAGGGGCGACGGCGAAAAGTTCGAAAGCAAGGCACTTGCCGACCTATTTGTGAAGGTCAGCGGGAACGATAAGCTGAAGGTCACTTTTGAGAACCTGAAGGACGGCACGCTTCCCGCGATGCTGACGGTTTCCGAGCAGGACCGCCGCTTCGGAGAGATGATGAAGCTCTACGGAATGCAGAACGACGGGATGCCGGCACCGGAGGGGGAGCTTGTCCTCAATTCCGGAAGCGACATGATAAAGCGTCTTGCGGCTAAGGCGGAGAGCGGAGACGAAAGCGCCGCCGATTCTGCGGGATATATTTACAGACTTGCGCTTCTTGCCCAGAGAAAGCTCAGCGCGGAGGAGCTTAAGGACTTCCTGCGCGGCAGCTTTGCAATGCTGGATAAATTGGTGTGATTTTGTCCCTGCAGGAAAATATGGCTTCCCCTTGAGGGGAAGCTCCGCCGAAGGCGGTGATGAGGTGTAGCGCGGCAGCGCGTTTGTGTCGGCAAATGTAACATTTCGCTTCACCGACAGAGATTTTCAGACTGCGTCGCCCGGAGTTTACGCCATTCTTTGCTCGTGCAAAGGAACGCAGGCAGAATCCGCTTACGCGGAATCTGCGCAAGAAAGCACGCTCAGGGGGTTCCGCCGCGAAGTGAGCCCCGATTTACTCCGGCGGACAGAGTGAAATCAAAAGCCGGGGCTCAATGCGGCTCCGCCCCCCGAGACCCCCCGGGGAACGGGCAAGCCGGGGGAGACAAACAACAGAGATGTTGTGCACAGCGGAGAAAGTTTCTGTGTTCGGGGCAAAAATCGGGAAAGGAGGCACACTTTCATTTGGTATATGACAGAAAAAACATAATCCTCGGGAATCTTTCGCGGATAAGCCGGGAGCAGACGCATCTTATCGAGCGGCGCGAGGCTCACATCGGGGAGCTTGCCGACTTTCTCTGCGACGAGGCGGGAGAGGACGAGATATTCTTCCGCGACAGGGGCTTCCGTGAGGCTTACAGAAAGCTGGTCTCCGATGCCGGCTGTGTCTGCTCGGGATATGCGGCGGAGACCGGAAAGGAAAGCACCGAAAAGACCGGGCGCGCGCTTTCGGCGTACATGAGGGCGTCGCTCTGTCGGAGACTTACCGACGGGCTTGATATCCGCGGGGTTCAGGCGGCGGGGACGTATTTCGACGAGATATCGACGCTTGAGGACGACACGGTGTCGTACATGAGAAGCTCATATGCCGACGAGGCGTTCGCGCGCTTCTCGGAGTACATGACCGACCCGAAGGCGATATACGGCTACGACTTCTCGGAGGTGTGCGACAACGTTTATTATGAGCGCTCGGAATACTGTATCCTTCCGATAGAGAACACGACAGACGGGCGGCTTGCCGGCTTCCGGCGGCTGATGATGAAATACGGGCTGAAAACCGTCATGCTGACAAGGGTCGAGGACCCGCAGGAGACGGGAGCCACGGTTTTTGCCCTGCTGAAGCGGTGCATTACCGTCCCCTCTCACGGGGAGAAAAAATTTCTTGAGATAAGAGTGACAGCCCATGACATTCAGGCGCTTCTCTGCGCGGCAGACGGGTGCGGAATGAAGCTGTCCGCAATAACCGCCGTGCCGGATTCCACGGACGGCTACGACCTTGTTTTCACGGTCAGCGAGGAGGGAATATGCGGATTTCTCAGCTATCTGCTCCTTGAATATGACGACATAACCGTTACCGGATTTGCCGGAATGATATAAAAAGGCGCGGAATGCCCGTACGGAAGCCTTGCACGGCAAAGGAACGGCAATTAAATCAGAAAGGAAAAAAGCAATGACAGAGAACGGCGCAATGAAGGAATACAGGAGATGGCTCGCCTCCGACAGAGTGAGCGGCGACATGAAAGAGGAGCTGCTTTCCATCGGAGACAACGACGGGGAGATACGGATGAGATTTTCCGCTCCGCTCAGCTTCGGCACCGCGGGTCTGCGCGGCACGATGGGCGCGGGGATCAACAACATGAACGTGCATACCGTTGCATGGGCGACGCAGGGATTTTCCGACTATATCAATGCAAACGGCGGGGGAGCCTGCGCCATTGCATATGACACGAGAAACAATTCGGCGCTCTTTGCGCAGGAATCGGCGGAGGTGCTTGCGGCGAACGGGATAAAGGTATACATCTTCGACTCGGCAAGACCGACGCCGGAGCTTTCCTTTGCGGTGAGAGAGCTGGGATGCCGCGCCGGTATCAACATAACCGCCTCCCACAACCCGAAGGAGTACAACGGCTACAAGGCTTACTGGGAGGACGGAGCGCAGCTTGCGCCCGAACAGGCGGCTGCCGTGTCGGACTATATGGGAAAATGCGACGTTCTCGGCGGCGCGGTGAGAATTTCCTTCGA
>UMLQ01060999.1_pt1 | contig 10822 bp, 9 predicted proteins | sample 1966631 | NCBI WGS metagenome assembly UMLQ01 (sample SAMEA4836206, study PRJEB28245) | human gut metagenome | biome: gut microbiome; material: fecal sample | place: Denmark | collected 2008 | reverse complement strand
CGGCGCGGCGGCGGCGTATCTGGAGAATATCGGCGCGCTGGACGACGCGGCCTATGCCGCCATGCTCGTGCGCCATTACAGCGCACAGGGCTGCGGTCCCGCCCGCATCCGCGACGAGCTTTACCGCCGCGGCGTCCCCCGCGAGCTGTGGGACGAGGCGCTGGAAACAGCCCCCGACGCGCAGGAGACGCTCGCGTGCGTCATCGCGTCGAAAACGCGGGGGAAGCCCCTGAACGAAAAGGACTATAAACGCTTGTCGGACGCTTTGCTGCGCCGCGGCTTTTCGTGGGGCGAGGTCAAGACTGCCCTGCGGACGGCGGGCGCGGCGCGGCCGGACGCGGACGACGGGCTGTGACCGAAAACGATTTTTGCCGCCGGTGCGCGGCGGACGGGAAGAGGACTATGGCATACAAACTTCACTTTATTTCGCTCGGCTGCGCGAAAAATATGGTCAACTGCGAGCAGATGATGGCCCTGTGCCGCGATGCCGGCATGGAGCTTTGCCCGTCGCCCGAGGGCTGCGACGCTGCGGTGGTCAACACCTGCGGCTTCCTCTCGAGCGCGAATGAGGAGGCCATCGAGAACATTCTCGCCATGGCGGAGCTGAAAAAGGCCGGCAAGCTCAAGAAAATTTTGGTCACCGGCTGCATGACGCAGCGCTATCAGGGTGAGGTGGCAAAGGAGCTTCCCGAGGTGGACGGCATTCTCGGCACCGGCAGCTACAAGGACATTGTGGACGCGGTCGAGACCGTCATGGCGGGCGGCACCGTCAGCCGCTTCGACGACATCAACGCGCCGGTCGACGAGTTCGGCCGCGTGCTCACCACGCCGGGCCACTACGCCTTCCTGCGCATCGCGGAGGGCTGCGACAACTGGTGCGCCTTCTGCATCATCCCCAAGCTGCGCGGCAAATACCGCTCCCGCACGATGGAGCATGTTCTCGCCGAGGCAAGGCAGCTCGCCGACTCCGGCGTCAAGGAGCTCATCGTCATCGCGCAGGACATCACGCGCTACGGCATGGACTGGGACGGCAAGCCCCATCTGGCCGACCTTTTAGAGGAGCTTTGCAAGCTCGACTTCCATTGGATCCGCCTGCACTACCTCTATCCCGAGTGGATCGACGACCGCCTGATCGACGTGATCGCCCGCGAAGACAAAATTCTGAAATACCTCGACATTCCGCTCCAGCACTGCAACGATAAGATCCTCAAGAAGATGAACCGCCGCGGCGACAAGAAATACCTCTGCGCCCTGCTCGATAAGCTCCGCGAGCGCATTCCCGGTCTCGTACTGCGCACGTCCATCATCGCGGGCCTGCCCGGCGAGGGCGAGGAGGAGTTCGACGAGCTGTGCGATTTCCTGCGCGAGCAGAAGCTGCTGCGCGCGGGCGTGTTCCCCTATTCCCCCGAGGAGGGGACGCGCGCGGCGAAGATGGAGCGCGTCGACTCCGACGAGGCGGCCCGCCGTGCCGAGCGGATCGTGGACATTCAGAGCGAGATCATCGACGCGTGGAACGACGAACGCCAGGGCGACGTGATGGAGGTCCTCTGCGAGGGCTTCGACGGGCAATCCATGCTCTTTGTCGGCCGCAGCTATGCCGAGTCGCCGGACATCGACGGGCGCATCTACTTCTCCGCCTCGCGCGACGTCGCGGCGGGCGAGTTCGTGCCTGTGCGCATCACCGGCGCGATGGACGGCGAGCTGACCGGCGAGCTGGCCGAGGAATAAGACGCCGCGCGGACGCGGCAAAATAGCAAACCGGCGCGCGAGCGCCTTGAAAGGACTGTTCACAGATGACGACTGCCAATAAGCTCACCCTTGCGCGGGTGGCGCTCATCCCCGTATTTCTTGTGATCCTGTATCTGGATTTCCCCTATGCGCGCTGCGCCGCCTTCGGCGTGTTCGTGGTCGCGTGCCTCACGGATTTCGTGGACGGCTACATCGCCCGCCACTACAACCAGGTCACGAATTTCGGCAAGTTCATGGACCCGCTGGCGGATAAGGTGCTCGTTATGGCGGCCATGTGCTACCTCGTCGAGATCGGGCAGATGCCCGGCTGGTGTCTGGCCATCGTGCTGCTGCGCGAGTTCGCGGTCTCCGGGATGCGGCTCGTCGCCGTCGAGCAAGGCCGCGTGATCGCCGCGGCGTGGTCCGGCAAGGTCAAAACGGCCTCGACCATGGTCTGCCTCTGCGCAATGCTGCTCAATGTCTTCGGCGGCTATGCCTGGTTCGATCCCCTGTGCAATGCCGTCATCGTGCTGACCACCGCCTATTCCGGCATTGAGTATTTCATCAAAAATGCCGACGTGTTCCGCGAGCCGGACTGAAGCCAAGTTAATTTTGCTCTGAAAAGGAGTTTCTGTATGTACCTCTATAATTCTGCCACCCACAAAAAGGAAGAGCTCAAGACCCATACCCCGAACCACGTCGAGATGTACACCTGCGGCCCGACCGTCTATCACTTTGCCCACATCGGCAATCTGCGCAGCTACATCATGGAGGATGTGCTGGAGAAGTACCTCCGCTTCGCAGGCTACAGCGTCAACCGCGTCATGAACATCACCGATGTCGGCCACCTTACGAGCGACGCCGACGAGGGCGAGGACAAGATGCTCAAGGGCGCCAAGCGCGAGCACAAGTCCGTCATGGAGATCGCGCAGTTCTATACCGACGCCTTCTTTGCCGACTGCCAAAAGCTCCACATCAAGCGTCCCGACGTCGTGCAACCCGCCACCGGCCTCATCGACGACTATATCAAGATCATCACCAGGCTGCTTGACACCGGCTACGCCTACCTCGCCGGCGGCAACGTCTACTTCGACACGAGCAAGCTGAACCGCTACTATATCTTCAACGACCACAACGAGGAGGACCTCGCCGTGGGCGTCCGCGAGGGCGTGGAGGAGGACACGAACAAGAAGAATAAGAACGACTTCGTCCTCTGGTTCACCAAGTCCAAGTTCGAGGATCAGGCGCTCAAATGGGATTCGCCCTGGGGCGTCGGCTATCCCGGCTGGCACATCGAGTGCTCTGGCATCTCCATGAAGTACAACGGCGAATACCTCGACCTGCACTGCGGCGGCGTGGACAATGCCTTCCCGCACCACACGAACGAGATCGCCCAGTCCGAAAGCTACCTCGGACATCCTTGGTGCCCCCACTGGTGCCATGTTGCCCACCTCAATACAACGGACGGCAAAATGAGCAAGTCCAAGGGCGAATTTCTGACCGTTTCCCTGCTTGAGCAGAAGGGCTACGACCCGCTGGCCTACCGCTTCTTCTGCCTGCAGAGCCACTACCGCAAGAGCCTCGTGTTCACCTGGGAGAATCTGGATAACGCCGTGCTCGCCTACAACAAGCTCCTTGCGAAGATCGCCAACCTCAAGGACGAGGGCGGCGTGGACGAGGCCGTGCGCGCCGAGTACCGCGCGAAATTCTCCAAGGAGATGGACAACGACCTCAACACCGCCATGGGCGTCACCGTGCTCTACGATGTGCTCAAGGCCAAGACGAGCGGCGCGACCAAGCTCGCGATCATCGCCGACCTCGACGAGGTTCTGAGCCTTGACCTTATCGCCAAGGCCGCCGCGCTGCGCGAGAAGAACGCCGCGGCCGCCGCGCAGAGCGCGGGCGCGTTCACCGTCATCGCCGAGGACGGCACGCCGGACGAGGCCATCGAGGCGCTGATCCGTCAGCGCGCCGACGCCAAGAAGGCGAAGAACTTCGCCGAGGCCGACCGCATCCGCGACGAGCTGAAGGCACGGGGCATCGAGGTGACCGATGTACCGAACGGCGCGAAGTGGAAGCACATCTGAAAAAAACAGGAGGGCATTGCCATGCGTAAGATTCTCGTCGTCATTGATATGCAGAACGACTTCATCGACGGCTCGCTCGGTACGAAGGAGGCGCAGCAGATCGTTCCGCGCGTTGTGGAGAAGATGAAGGAGTACGACCCGTGGAACATCTATCTCACGCGCGACACGCATTACGAAAACTATCTCGACACGCAGGAGGGCCGCAACCTGCCCATCGAGCACTGCATCGAGGGCACCCACGGCTGGCAGCTCAACGATGCGGTCGCCAAGGCCGCGGAGAAGGCGACCGTTATCGACAAGCCCACCTTCGGCTCCAACCGGCTCGCCGGTATTCTGATGACCGAGCGCGCGCAGGAGGCGCTGGAGATCGAGCTGGTCGGCCTCTGCACCGACATCTGTGTGGTGTCCAACGCGCTGCTGTTCAAGGCGGCGATGCCCGAAGCGCCCATCACCGTGGACGCGAGCTGCTGCGCCGGCGTCACGCCGGAGAGCCACCGCCACGCGCTCGAGACGATGAAGATGTGCCAGATCAAGGTCGTCAACGACTAAAGAAAAAAGGGAAGCGTCCCGCTTGCGGGACGCTTCCCTTTTTCAGCTCTCCATGTGCCTGCCGAGGAAGGAAGCGATGGTCTGCGCGAGCTTGTACTCCGTCTCGCCGACGTGGTTCTCACCCTCGTTCTCCACAAACAGCACCAGCCCCAGCGCGTCGCCCTCGGAAATGATGGGCGCGGCGATGGCGGCACAGCAGCGGTCGAGCGTGTCGGTGACGTAGACGCTGCGCTCGCTGCCCTGTGCGCGGTAGATGGCGCGGTCCTCCATGATCTGCTCCAGCTCGGTGCTGATGCGCTTGCCGATCAGATCGCGCCGCGCGCTGCCCGCCGCGGCCACCACACTGTCGCGGTCCGTCACGGCGACGGTCAAGCCGGTGGTTTTGTTGAGTGTTTCACAGATCTGTGCGGCAAACTCGTCCACACCGCCCATGAGCGAGTATTTCTTGAAGATGACCTCGCCCTCCTTGCTCGTGTAGATCTCCAACGGGTCACCGTCACTGATAACATTGGCACGAAAGACCTTGTCCGGGCGCATTTTTGCGCTCTGGACGATGGTAATGGATGAGATATCTTCCGTGCCGTCAGGAAAATTTACGGTGTCCCCCTGACGGGCCATGGCAGCAACGGAGCCCTCCTCACGGGGCAGCTCTCCGCAGCGGAGCAGGCAGTCAATGTCGGCTTTCAGCCGAATTTCCAGGTGATCCTCATAGACCTTGATTTTCTCAATGATAAGCTGTAGATCCTTGCGGTCAAGATGTTCCTTGCTCAGCAGGTCATCAAAGACCTCCATGGCGGTTTTCGCCGCGCGGTTCACCTGAATAATTGTGTTGCGTTTGTCCGCCGCCATTTGCAGTTGATTCTGCAAGCCGTTGATGCGCTGGATCAGGTCATGCTCCAGCTCGTCGTAGGTCTCCTCTAAAATGGATTCTTGCTCCGGGTGCCGCGCCATATCCCGGATACGCTGGCGCTTGGTGGCTTTCAGTTCCTCCTGTGCGTCCAGCAGCAGGGTTTCCAGATTCTCCGCAGTGCGTTCCGTTTCACTTATGTCCTCCTGCTCGTGAGCAAGGTCGGCGTTGAGACGCTCCAGCATATTTGCGGAGTTGTCCTTTACCTTTTTGAGATATAGCTTCATCAGTTCGTCCAGCCTGTCTACCCGGATGTGGTGACTGGTGCAGCCGGACAGTCCCCGGCGGTGATAGGTGCCGCAGGTGTAGGCGGGGCGCAGATCCCGGCGGCTCATAGCAAACATGGGACTGCCGCAGTCGCCGCACTCCAGAAAACCTGAATACACATTGTCATTGATTTTCTTCCCGCGGTAGTGGTTGGTAGAGCGCTGTTCCCGCAGGGCGCGGACGGTGGCAAAGGTGCGGTAGTCGATAATAGCCTGATGGTGGTGTTCAATGACGATGTGTTCCAACTCATCCCGCTTGACGTCCTTACCGTTGATTTTGGCACGGGTGTACTTGCCCTGCCGCAGGGTCCCGATGTAAAAATCGTTGTCCAGAATACCCTGCACCGTGACAATAGCCCAGTCCTTTTTCACCGTGCGGCGGAATTCCTCCCCCTCCGCCTCTTTGCGCAGCTGCTCTGACATCCGAGGGGTGGGCACACCAGTATCTGTCAGGTGGTTGGCGATTTTCTTATATCCCCAGCCGTCCAGATAGAGCCGGAAGATTTCCCGCACGATCTCCGCCTCCGTAGGGACGATCTCAAACTGCTTTTGTTTATTGAGAATGTAGCCATAGGGCGCGGCGCACAGCCACGCGCCATCTGCCTGACGGCGGCGGATGACGGACTTTACCTTCTTGCTGGTGTCCGTCACCGGCATTTCGTTGATGAGAAACTGGAACTGGATTTTCAGCCAGTCATCGTCGTTTGGGAAGTCAATGTTGTCCCCGATGGAGATGATACGCACACCGACGTCCCGCAGGTCTTCCAACTCCACCAAACCGCGGGAATTGCGGCGGGAGAAACGGGAGAAGTCTTTGACAATAAGAATGTCGTACTTGTGGCTCATCAGCCCGCGCCGCATTTCCTGATAACCCTCCCGCTGCTCGAAGGTGTAGCCGGAGCGGTCACGATCCTCATAGAAGGTCAGCGTACTGTCGGGGAAGCGGTGCTTCACAAAATCTTCGATGATAGCCTTTTGGTTCTCGATGGACACATTGTCGCGGTCCAGTTCCTCGTCCACCGAAATGCGCGCGTAGCCCGCGATGGCAAAGCGTTCGATCATAGCTTGTCACCTTTCAGATATGCAGCGGTCTGCCGGTCAAATTCAGAGATGTAGTCGGCGTCCTGCTTTTTGCGGAATTCCTCATAAATAGTACCTACTTTTTTCACTGCCGCCTCGTGGGAGATGCGGCCCTTGCCCTCCAGCACCTTGCGGCGGTTGTTGGTGAGGAAGCGGTCGGTCTCACTGAGCCAATCCTGCATGCTCATGAGCTGCTCGTCCTCCGCCATCAGTTCGGCATAGTCGATGAACATGGTCACAAGACGATTCAAGCGGCTCAATTCTTTTTCGTTCAGGTAGTTTTTGGCCACCAGCGTGTCGCTTTTCAGAATTTTTCCGTCCGGTGCGCCTTTCCATGTAGTCAGGCCCATGGTGGGGCTGTCCAGGGAGGCTCGTTCGGAAATCAGTTCCGCCGCTGTCTTACCGGTGACAGCAAAGTGGAGCTTGTTCTGCACGAAGGCGTAGAACGCCTTCGTGGTCTCGCTGTTTTTGTCATAGTCGTAGCTGCATTGCTCAAACACATCGGCAATTTTCTGGTAAGCCCGACGCTCGCTGGCCCGGATCTCCCGGATGCGCTCCAGCAGTTCATCAAAGTAATCCTTGCCGAACGGACGGCCGTTCTTCATCAGTTCGTCATTGAGGACAAAGCCTTTTTGGATGTATTCCTTCAACGTTTTCGTCGCCCACTGGCGGAACCGGGTGGCCTTTTTGGAGTTGACCCGGTAGCCTACGGCGATGATGGCGTCGAGATTGTAATGGTCAATGCCGCGCCGCACTTCGCGGCTGCCCTCCTTGCGAACTACCGAGAATTTCTCGGTAGTTGCTGTCTGCTCCAATTCACCGTCCGCATAGATGTTTTTCAGGTGCAGAGAGATGTTGTCGGCGGAGCAGTCGAACAATTCTGCCATGCCGCCCTGTGTCAGCCAAAAGGTTTCGTCCTTGAGCACCACGCTGACGAACTGCTTGTCAGTACCGTTGTCGTACAGTAGAATTTCGCCGTGTTGTGGAAGGAGTCCACTCATAGGCACACCGCCTTTCTATCAAGATTGCTCTGCTTGTTGATTTAACTTTGCAGATAATATTGTATCACGGTTTTTTTATAAAAGCAACCGCAAATCGCATTTCGTTTTGCCGGTTTGACTAAGCGGTATCGGTCAGTACCGATACCGCTTGCGCCTTTCATTCCATCACCGGTGCCTGCTGTTTCGCTTCCAACTCTGCCGCATGGTTTCGATTGTAGAGCAGGAGCTGATGGGTCTGCTCATACAGATCTTCCGTGCCGGACTGAAAGACTGCCACGGTGTATTTTTTGCCGTTGTATTCCTGATAGATTGGACGGAGCTGTTCACGCAAAGCGGCATCTGCCTGTTCCGAATGGCTGAGCCATATCTCTACGATCTTACGGTCATCATGGACATTGATTTCCAAATGCATCACGCTCCTTTTCCAATAGTTTCCTCTGCTTTCAAGACTTTATACCTGATGTCTGCCGTCATAGCCCTCCCATCGTTTGCTCATGCTGTCGCTTTTCCTGTTCTTCCCGCATGGCCTGTTCATCCAATTTTTCTTTCACAGCCATAGCCGCGCCCGCGGCGAAGCCAATCGCCGCGCCGAAGTTTTCAGCGGCGATTTTCGCCTCCATGCGCCGCTGCTTTTCCTCGGCATCCTCATCCTCGTCCATCAATGTCCCCACAGCGGTCAGTCCTGCCACGGCGGGGATCAGAGGAACAGGCCGCGGATCGCCGCCGCGCCATACCAACCCGCCAGTGCCGCCGTGCCAAGGATCAGCACCAGCATGATCCACTTGAGGGCCACCAGCAGGCTGAAGTCCGGGAGCCAGTCGATCCACTTGGAGGAATACTTCTCGCTCAGGTTCCCAACCCGTTCCAGCAACCTGTTCATCTCTGTCAGCGATCTCTGCATCTCCGCCAGAGACTGCTGCACCGGCGTCAGGTCGGTGCGCGGTTTCAGCTCCGGCAGGGTCTTCCGGATTTCCGCCAGCTCCCAGTTTATTCCGTCTGCCTGCCCCGTCAGCTTGTTCATCGCCTGCGGCAGATCGCACTGGAGCACAATGGGCTGGATCGGCTGCGCTGTTTGCTGCGGTGCGCTGCTCGGCTGATTCATCCGCTTCAATTCCTCCATCGGTTTCCTCTGCTCGACGGAGTTTTCTCTTGACGAGCTCTGCCCGTATTCTGAATTCATGCTCCATGGCCTCCTTGCAATACTTTTCCTCGTGTAATTTGTTGTCGCGGCATTTTAGTCCGTCCGGCGTGGTGTAGGTGATGTACTTGCGGCCACTCTCCCAGCGCACCGCATAGCCCTCGGATGCCATCAGGGAAACGAAGGCGTCCTTGTCGGCGGCGTATTTCATGCACGCATCGATGGTGTTCATGAGCCGCAGCTTCCAGCTTTGACCCTTCAGAGCCGTGTGGTATTCCGCACCGCTCATGCCGCGGGCCTGCTGTGTGGTCGGCTCAAAGACCGGCAGGCCCATCTCCTGACAGATCATGTCATTGCGCCGCATCAGTTCCTGGATCTGTTCCTTCGCCATGTGCAGCTTTTTGCCGGTGTCGAAATTGACGGAGTTGATGACGCAGTGGGAGTGGATGTGCTCCCGGTCTACGTGGGTGCAGACCAGCACCTCGCAGCCGTCGAAGTATTCCGCCAGCCGCCGCGCGGCTTCATGGGCCTGCCGGGGATCGACCGCCGCACCCTTCGGAAAGCTTTGTACCATGTGGTAGAACATCACACCGCCATCCTTGTGATAGAGCAGCTTTGTATTGATGAAATCATCGTAGACGCTCTGCGACTGACAGTTGATGCCGCTGACGAGCGGCCCGTCCTCCCATGCGGTTTTCCTCTCCTGCATGATGTAGAGCATCACGCCGCGCATGGCGGCGCGGGACTGTGTGCCCCGTTTGTAGTCCACAAAATGTACGATGGCCATACGGCTCACCGACCTTCCATGACAGCCCGCAACGCGGCGCTGACCTCGGACAGCTCACCGGCAGCTTTTTCCAGACCGATGACCTGCACCTTGCCCATGTTGGCGAGGACGGTGAGCCGGTTGATGTTGCTGCCGATGCCCCTGAGCTGGCGGAGCAGTTCCTTCTGTTCGTCGATGACCACGATCCGCTTGCCGAGACAGCAGGCGGTGACATAGTCGCTCATGGACATGTGGGCCTTCGCCGCCAGCGCTTTGATTTTCTCGCGGTCTGCGGATGCCATGCGCGTGCTGAATTTGATATCTTTTTTCATAATCAATGACCTTTCTGAAATGATTTCTCTCGTCCCCTCGGAGAGCTGGGGGTTCCTCAAAGGGGGACTGGTCCCCCTTTGAAGCTGCGCCGCCGGAGGCGGGTAAAAGCGTTTCCGCAGAAACGCTCGCAGCTTTGAGTGGGTGTGGGCTTCCGCCCGGAATTTGGGTGCAGGGCCATGCCCCGCCCGGCGCATTTGGCAGGACAGCGGCTTCGCCGCAGACCAGACAAATGCGATGCTGGCCGTCGTCCGAGCGGACGACGAATCCCTCGTCCCGCCGCAAGCGGCAGGACTCACTCTCTCTGTCGCTCGTCCTCTTCCCACCGAAACCGCTTCGCTGGGTTTCGGCGGGAGCCCTGTTGGGGGAGGTGATAAAAACTCCCGTTTTGCATTTTTTCGGCGTTCCTGCATGGGGGTGGTATCACTACCCTCGGCGTGCGCTTCATGCCGTTGAAACGCTGGACGCGCAGGAGTTACGGCAGCGTATTCGCCGTTTTTATGCCGCCCCAGAATTCGCCCTGTGCGGGCTGAATCTCCCCTCGTCGGGCACACACGCCACCCCAGCCCCTAACCGCGCACACACCGGCTCACACGCCGAAACACGGCGGGTTCTCAGGGTCGATGGTGACGATGTTTTCGGCAGCGGGATCATCGACACCATCGACCCTTTTCAGGCAGATCAGCCGGTCGCCGTTGCTCTTGCGGAAGGACACCGTAATGCCGTTCCTCCTTAGAGCGTCAACGCTTTTGCGGATTCGGTGGGAGAAGCTGTTGGGGGTCAGTCCCTCCGCACCGGCAGGGTCGATCTTTTCCAACAGCGCCTTGGCAGGGGCGCTGATTTCCGGCTGCCGGCGCAGCAATTCAGAGAGAAGAAAAAGACTTCTCTCGTTGGGCTGCTCTTTCTGTTCGCAGTCATCTGACAGCAGCTTCCAGACATGATCCTCACCGTCGAACTCCAGTGCCAGCTC
>UMLQ01000006.1_pt1 | contig 10903 bp, 8 predicted proteins | sample 1966631 | NCBI WGS metagenome assembly UMLQ01 (sample SAMEA4836206, study PRJEB28245) | human gut metagenome | biome: gut microbiome; material: fecal sample | place: Denmark | collected 2008 | reverse complement strand
GTCTCGGGGGGCGGAGCCGCATTGAGCCCCGGATTTCAACTAAATCTCTGTTTGCCGGAGCAACACGGGGCTCACTCGCGGCGCAGTCCCCTGAGTGTGCTTTCTTGCCGAGGCGTTCTTTGCACAAGCAAAGAATGCCGGAAAACTCGGGTGACGCAGTCGGAAAATCTCTGTCGAAACCCGAATCCGACAGACAGGTTGCCTCTTCGCCCTTTCGTAAATTGCCTGACACGATTTTTCACGGAACTTTGAGGGAAAAAACAGCGGACGACAAAAAGAAAAATCCGTGATACAATGTTACCGACAGCCGGAATCCTTGCCGGAACACACAGCCGCCCATACGTCAAATAAATATCCTGCACAGAAAGGAAACGCTTTCGCCGGGGCGAAGGCTATTGTCACAAAATGAAAACACTGCTTCTTATCGACGGAAACAGCATACTGAACCGCGCGTTTTACGGCATCCGTCCGCTTACCAATTCCGAGGGACTTTACACCCACGCGGTGTACGGGATGATGAACATAGTTCTTAAGCATCTCGGAGAGAGAAAGCCGGACTATGCCGCCGTTGCGTTTGACCTGAAGGCGCCGACGTTCCGGAACGGAATGTACGACGGCTACAAGGCGACGCGGAAGGGTATGCCGGAGGAGCTTGCCGTGCAGCTTCCGTATGCGAAAAAGTGCATGACCGCGCTCGGACTGCGTGAGATCGAGCTTGCGGGCTATGAGGCTGACGACATTCTCGGCACCTGCGCCGCGATGGGAGAGGCTGACGGCGGCACGGCGACGTATATCCTGACAGGTGACAGGGACTCTTTTCAGCTTATCCGCGACGATGTGACGGTGCTTCTTGCCTCGACCGGCGAAACCTCGGAATTTGACCGCGATCGGTTCCGGCAGAAATACGGGGTGGAGCCGGAGCAGTTTGTGGATGTTAAGGCCCTGATGGGCGACACCTCCGACAACATTCCCGGTGTTCCGGGGGTCGGGGAAAAGACCGCTCTCAGGCTGATATCACAGTTCGGGTCGCTTGACGGCGTTTACGGAAATACCGGAACGGGTGCAATCGCGGGGGCGGCGGACAGAAAGCTGATCGCCGGAAAGGACAGCGCGTATCTTTCGCAGGCGCTTGCGAGGATAAAGTGCGACGTCCCGCTCGGGCTGACGCTTGACGGGCTGAAATATTCCGGATTTGACCGTCCGGAGCTGAGGGAGCTGCTTACAGAGCTTGAGCTTTCCTCTTTGATCAAGCGTCTCGGGCTTGACTCCGACGAGCCGGAGGGTGCCGGCATTCCGGGAGCGGAAGAAAAAGAAAAAAAGGCCTGTGAGATTATTACTGTTTCCGCGGAGGAGCTTGAGGGGAAGAATATTACCCGCTGTTCTGCGGCATTCTGTGAGGATGAAAACGGGAAATATGCGCTGTTTTACGACGGCGATGCCGAATACCGGGTGGATTACACCGATGCGCATATATTTGAGCGGTTCTTTGCGGAGAAGGGGCGGACTGTCGTTGTATCCGACTCGAAAAAGCTGTGCCTTGAGGTCGGGAAACCGGAATGCGGGATATTTGACGTGACGCTTGCCGCGTATGTGGACGATTCCTCGGCGGGCGGGTACGGGCTTTCGCGCCTTTCGGTGAAATATCTCGGCAAAGCCCTTTCCGACGGGTGCGATCCCGCGCCGGTGCTGTCTGCGCTGGAGCCGGTTCTTGCCGAAAGGCTGAAGGAATCGGGTCAGGACAGGCTTTACCGGGACATCGAAGAGCCGCTTGCATATGTTCTTGCCGGGATGGAGAAGGTCGGGTTCAAGATCGACCGTGCCGGGCTTTCGGAATACTCCGATGAGCTTGACAGGATGTGCAGTGAGTACACAGAGTCGATATATTTCGAGGCGGGGCATGAGTTCAACATCAATTCGACGAAACAGCTTGCCGAGGTGCTTTTCGACGAGCTTAAGCTGCCGGTTCACAAAAAGACGAAGACCGGGTATTCGACCGATGCCGAGACGCTTGAAAAGCTACGTCCGTACCATTCGATAATCGACCGGATACTTGAGTACCGGCAGGTCGCAAAGCTGCGCTCCACCTACTGCGACGGGCTTCTCAGGGTCGCGGACGGTGACGGGCGTATTCACAGCAGCTTCAATCAGACCGTCACCGCGACGGGCAGGCTTTCGTCGTCGGAGCCGAACCTTCAGAACATTCCGGTAAGGTCGGAGCTGGGGCGGAAGATGAGGAAGTATTTCGTGCCGGAGAACGACGATTATGTGCTTGTCGATGCCGACTACTCGCAGATCGAGCTGCGGGTGCTTGCGGCGGTGTCGGGGGATGAGAACATGATCCGCGCCTTTGCCGAAGGTCACGATATCCACACGGAGACGGCGGCGTCTGTCTTCGGAGTGCCTCCGGAGGACGTGACCCCGGAGCAGAGGAAGCGAGCCAAGGCGGTCAATTTCGGGATAATCTATGGTATCGGAGCGTTTTCGCTGGCGAACGACATCGGTGTGCCGAAATATGAGGCGGAGCGGTATATAAAGAGTTATCTTGCCGGGTATCCGCAGGTCAGCGGGTATCTTGCGGACACGGTTGCCGATGCGGTCAGGGACGGGTATGTTACAACGTTGTTCGGCAGGCGCAGATATATCCCGGAGCTTGCGTCACCGAAGAAGCAGCTTCAGGCGTTCGGAAAGCGCGTTGCCATGAACAGCCCGATACAGGGGGCTGCGGCTGATATTATCAAGATCGCCATGATAAACGTCGATGCGGCGCTGAAAAAGAGCGGGATCGACGCCCGGCTGATTCTTCAGGTGCATGACGAGCTTATACTTGAAGCCCACAGGACCTGCGCAAAGCAGGCGGCAGACATACTTAAGCGCGAGATGGAAAATGCCGTCCGGCTTGCAGTGCCGCTTTCGGTCGATATCGGGATCGGGGATAACTGGCTTGAGTGCTGAGGGCGGAATGGGGGCTGCCTCTTAATTGTTTCCAAACCACTTATTTGCACGACGGAATCAATTTTTCTCTGCGTTACGTCTTTGCGCCGCTTTGTCAACAAACTCCACAAAAAACCGCAGCACGTATGTACAATGCGTGCTGCGGTTCAAAACGATTAAGAACGTTTCTTTTCATTGGTCCAATATCCGAAATGCCCCAAAGTTCTTGCTCTTAGGTTACAGTAGATGTATAGAAGCCCAAGTTCACGCACAAACAATAAAGCAAAACAATACCAAGCATTATATACTGTATTATCAGGAGAACTAACGATTTTTGCTGTCAAATAAGAATCCTTCTTCCCTAATGAAGACCATGTGTTTTCCGAGCTAAGCGGTTGGTATCCCAATCTAATCTGAGAGTTATTATGCGGACTCATTGCATAAATAAGATAAATCTTATGATGGTTTACCCTTATCTTTACTTCTCTGTGTCTTCCTTCTATAACACCATAATATTTATATTCCCCATCCGGCTCAAGCCAAGGGTTATGATATCCAACAATATCATGGAATGTCGGACTCGTTAAAAGTGTAAGAACTAAACACAGTGCAATTATCGAAAGAAAAAACTTATGAGCCGGAATGAAATCTGCAAAACTATAATGACGTAAAGTAATGCCTTTTTTTCGCGCGTTTTTTTCAACTATGCTTCTTATCCAACTACAAACCCCAAGCAACGATAGCGCAAAAGTCAAGTATTGAATTGAATAATAGATTGCTTGAATCAACTTAACTTTCAAGATTAAACGATCCCCCTTGTTATATCTAATGCTTCAATTGACCGAAAAATCAAATGAGTCAATCAATTTCATGAAATAATAAGCGTAACTATACTGACAAAAAGCCCGGATAAAACAATTATTGCCTCCAAGAGCAGTACTGTGTCAACCACTTTTTGTGTTCAATTGTCAAAGTTTCTCACGTCCTGCGGGCGTTATCCGATATAGTGGCTCGAATTAATCCTCACCCATTTGTTGTACTTTACACTAATATATTTCTCATCAAAGAGCCAATTTGCTACTGAAATGGTTAATTCTCTGTTGGCGCGAAAGCTGTTTTCAAGGTTCGCTTACTGATAATAATTGTACCATACATATTTACGTTTGTCAACAAACTCCACAAAAAACCGCAGCACGTATGTACAATGCGTGCTGCGGTTAATTATTACTCTCTCACATCAAAGAAACGCGCGGCGTCTCACTCCCACTCCGGGAGTTCAAGGACTGCGGAGAGGTCGGAGAGCTTGGAAATATAGACGATTTTGCCGCTGTCGAAGATGAAGTAGCGCTTTTCTGCGGTTTCGCTGTCGGGAGCGTCATTATCGGCTGCGGATGTGCCCTCGGTTTCTCCGATTTCGGCGGTCGTTCCGCTTTCGGCAGGCCCGGAGGTTCCGGTTTCGCCGTCGGGCTCGGATTCTGCGGGAACGAGGCTTCCGATCCTGACGGTCAGGGTCTTTTCAACGGTTTTCGTTATCGGTGCGGAGCTGTCGTCCGGAGTGATGACCACCGTGTCGTTATAGTAAACGGTTATCTCGGCATACGGAGCGTCAAGGCCGTACTCTTTGAGCTGTTCGTCGGTCTTTACGCCGTAAGCGACCCAGTCGGTGGGCTTATAGCCGAAGAGGGCATCATAAAGCGCCTCGGCTTTCTTTGAAAAATCGCCTTTTATCGCGGTTCCGTCGAGGAGCGAAAGAGCCCACGTGTCCCCGGTGTCCTCCGAGCCGTCGCCGGATTCTGCCGTCTTGCCGGGGACAAGGGAGTATCTGAAGCCCGTTCCGTCGGAGAAGGCGACCTTGACAGCCGTCAGAGCCTTGAATTTCTCGTCCGGCTCGGTAAGGGTCTCGTTGACGATAAGGTCCTTCATTGTGTAGCCGAGGGGAGAGGTCATGGTCTTTCCGACAAGATATACCGCGTCCTCGCCGGCGATGCTCATGTAATACGAGTCGGTATGGCGGTTGTAGGAGCCGATCCTGAAGGTCATTTCGGCTCCGCCGGAGTACTTTGCGGTGACGGTATAGAGCGGGGAATCAAGCCCGTATTCCGATGAATCCGCGCCGGCTTCGGCGACCCTTCTGTCGGCGCTGACCGAGGTGACAGCCGCGGCGATATCCTTTGCCCTGTCCTGATCAAGCGGGAAATCCGCATCGTCCCTGAGGGTATATTTCCCGCCGGACTGCGCAACCGTATAGTCGGAGCCGGCCGCCTTTACCGTGACCGAGACAAGGTCGGTCGTCTCCTTGTCAATGATGCTTATTTTTGTCTCATCCGGGGTGTCGTTCTTGCTCTCCTCACGCTTTGCTATTGCCGATGCCACGAAATATGCGGCGACGGCAACAGCCAGCACGGCAAGCAGAGCTATCAGTTTTCCGGTTCTTTTATTCATTTCGGCACCTGTTTTCAGCGTTTGATCCTGCGGTTCCAGATGACAAATCCGGTCACAAGCACGGCAAGCGGTATCACGGCTATCAGGATTATTCCCCAGAGGTTAGCCGATGCCTCGGAGACGGTTAGTGCCTCGATCTGAAGCGATTTTGCGTTTATCGTGACCGAGGATTCCTTTTCGCAGAGGTCGGTGAGGATCGCCATGAAGTAGGAGATGTTGGAATAATAGGATAAAGAGCGACCGTCAAGAAGTACAGGCGATGCAAGCCAAACCAGCTTTGAGGTCTTGCCGTCAACCGTCTTTTCAGCCATTGCGCCGAGAACGAATGTACCCTCTTCGTCGCCTTCTTCCTTCTCGGACTTGGTCTCTTCTGTAACTTCCGTCTTTGCAAAGCCCAAGACTGAAGTAGTAAGCAATTCAGTAAGCGTAACACCTTCAGGTGCGGTCTTTGCAAGCGTTATTGCATTGCACTGCACCATGAGAAGATAGGTGTTATTTCCGATAGCAGAGGAGTATTTTTTATCAACAAGAGTCGGAAGAATATTATCCGGTGACTGTACAAACTTTCCTCCACCCTCATATACTTTAACGTCCTTATACTCAAGCCCGAGAGACTTTGCAAATCCGTAGAGATTCGTCAGATTCCGCTCCTTCAGCTTCGAGTTGTAGAACGACGTCATGAGCACGTTTCCGCCCTTTGCGGTGTAGGCTTCAAGCGCCTTTATCTCGTCCTCGGTGAAGTCCTTCGTTGCGGCGTTGATGATGACAGCGTCTGCGTCGTCCGGGACAGATCCCTTTGTAAGCAGGGGCAGCTCGGCAAGGTCGATGTTCTCGGCGCCGATAAGCCCGGTGACGGTGGAGTCGAGCGCAGTCTCACCGTGTCCGGTGATGTAATAGACGGTCGGCAGCTTTTCGGCGGTCAGGTAATCGACAGCGGAGGTCAGCTGCTGCTCGATGTTGAAATATGTGGGGTTATCCGGCACGGAGCCGTAATACATCTGATAGTACAGAAGCTCCTGCTGTGTGTACTTCTGATAGTATATATCAGTGTACGGAATGACGCGGGAGCGCCCGTTGTTCTTGTTCACAAGCACGAGATGGGTCTGCTGGGAGCTGAGCGATTCGCTTGTGTACTCCTTGAGGAAGCCCGGCTTTACGGCGGGATCGACCGTTGACCAGCTGATGTTTGAATTAAGTCCCGCGTACTTTGCGACGTATTCCCTTGTGACCTCGTCCGTGTATGACGGGTCGGAAACGACGTAGATGCTTATCTTGTCCTTTACCTTCGAAAGGATGCCGCGGCTGGTCTCGGAGATGTCGTAAAGTCCGACTGTCGAGGTGCTGTACTTGGTGTACTTTGTGGGCAGGAGCCTGACCGCAAGGTTGACAACAATCACGATTGCGATTACGACCGCCGTGACGATCACACTGTAGCCGCCCAGTTTAAGCGACCTTTTTTTTGCGTTGATATTATTCACCTGTGTCACACCTCCCCGTCACGAGAACCTGCGCTTCTCGACGGTCTGCACGGTGAGGAAGCAGAACAGGAACGAGATTGACAGGTAATATACTATCGTCGTCATATCGACGAGCTGATTGTTTACAAAGCTGCTCAGCGAATCGAAGATCGATATCGCGGATATGAATTTCTGGAACAGCCCCGCGAAAAGCGAGCTGTTGATAAGATATGCGGCAAGCACTCCGCCCTCAAGCACAACGGCAACGGAGAACGCCACCCAGTAGCTGCGCACGAACCAGTAGACGGCAAGCGCAAGCAGACAGATAAGCACCGTGAAAGCGATATACGAGGCAACCGCGGTATTGGGAAGTGCTCCGGCAAGCAGGGTCGAGGCATAGCAGACCACAAGCGCCGTCACTCCGAGAACCGCCGCGATGACCTGTGACTCGGTCAGCGAGGACATGAACATACATACAGCCACCATCGCGCCGCAGAGCAGATAGAACGCCAGCAGCGAGGCATAGGTAGCGAGCAGAGCGACCTTTCCGTACATGGTCATGATAAGCGGATAGAATGCCATTATAACGGTCGGGATCGCAAACACCGTCATCATCGCAAGGTATTTGCCCATGACGATCTGCGAGGTTTTCAGCGGAAGGGTGTAAAGAAGCAGATCGGTTTTCTGATGCCGCTCCTCCGCAAACGATTTCATCGTGACTATCGGCACTGCGAGCATGAGGATCAGCGCGACCGTCGGCAGAGCCATCTCCATCGACGGGTAATGCGACTCGAAGTTTATCAGCTTCACAAAGATCCCCGACATTACAAGGATCAGCGCGACCGAGATATACCCGGTCATGTTCGAGAAGTAGGATTTCAGTTCCTTTTTATATACCGCACCCATTATTCGTCGTCCTCCTCTTCTCCGTCATCGTCTCTTCTCCCTCCGAAAAGCGGGACGTAATCTCCGTCGTCTTCTCCGTCATCGCCGTCGTCCTCTCCGCTGCCGTCATCGGTATCATCAGGCGTATGAGGCGCTTTTTCGTCCTCTTCTCCGTTCTCTCCGTCCTCTTCGTCATAGACGTTTGAGGCATCGGTGAGACGGAAGAATATCTCCTCAAGCGAAAGCTCTGCCTTTGCCAGCTTTCTTACCGCGAAATTCTTCTGCGCAAAGGCAAAGAACAGCTTTTCACGGATATCGGTGTTGCTTTCGGTATCTATTTCGACACCGTAGATATTGTCGCCCTCGGGATCCGCCGAGATCTCATAGCCTATCACGCCGGGTATCGAACGCAGTATCGAATCTATCCCGTCGGGATTGGCTCTGACGGTCATCGAAATGCGGTTTTCCGGAGTGTTGTCGCGCCGGATGTTTTCAAGTGTGTCGGACGCGACAAGGTTTCCGCGGTTTATTATCATGACGTGATCGCAGACCGCGCTGACCTCGGCTAAGATATGGCTGGACAGGATTATCGTCCGGCTCTGTCCCAGCTTTGCGATAAGCTCCCTTATCCCGGATATCTGACGGGGGTCAAGGCCGACCGTCGGCTCGTCAAGGATAATAAGCTCCGGTTCACCGAGCATTGCCTGAGCGATGCCGACCCTCTGCCGGTAGCCCTTTGACAGGTTCTTTATAAGCCTGTCCTTCATGTCGGTGATGTCGGTCTCCTTCATGACGCGGCAGATCTCCTCATACACCGCCGACGGCTTTATTCCCTTTGCCTCGGCAACGAAGCGCAGGTACTCCTCCGGAGTCATGTCCGGATAGACCGGCGGATTTTCCGGCAGATAGCCTATACACCTTTTTGCGGCAAGGGCATCGTCAAAAATGTCGTGACCGTTGATCAGCACCTGTCCCTCCGTGGGAGCAAGGCATCCCGTGATCATGTTCATGGTCGTGGATTTTCCCGCACCGTTCGGACCGAGGAAGCCGTATATCCTTCCCGGCTCGATGGTGAAGGTGAGATGATTGACGACGGTATTTCCGCCGTACTTTTTGGTAAGGTTTCTTACCTCTATCAATGCTTTTCCCTCCTGAATCAAGTAATTGTCGATACAGATAACAATAATTTATCACACATATGTGATTGTTTTGTGATTGAGGTGTGAATATTTATGCCTTTCGCGTGTTTTTGTTGCAGGCGGCGCGGCGGGCTTCATCACGGTAAAGCCACAAACGGGTTATTGACGATTAACCCCTGTTTTATGACGAAAAAACAATAGCAATTTGTTATTGATTACGATATAATAAAGTCACACGGAAACAGGTTTGGTTTATTATTTACAAGCGACTTCCGTCATCCGGTCAAACGGTAGTTATTCTCTCCGCGTCCTGCGGGAGGTGGCTATAAATAATCAGTTATTTTTTTAGGAGAAAGAAAAATGAAAAAGCTTCTGTATGTTCTCGTTGCCGTCATAATTGCCGTCAGCTGCTTTACCGTGGCTGTTTCCGCCGACGACGGAAGGACTCTCACCGTTGTAAGCGTCACCGAGAAATCCATCACCTTCAAGTATACCGGTGCAAAGGCCGGCGACAACAACTGGGTCGGCGTCTACACTAAGGATGCGTCTGTAACTCCCGATGCCCAGAGCGAGACCTCCAGCTTCTACGTCTATCTTGCGGACGGCGACGGCGAGTATACAATAGAATTTGACAAGTGCCTCTACACGAGAGACAATAAAGACACCTACGCGCCCGGATCCTTCTGGCGCAACGTTGAGAATCCCGTTCTTGCCGACAAGCAGGAAAACTACAAGCTCCTCTGGCTGGGCGGCGCTTCGTGGTACGAGACCCTTGCGCAGGCTGCACTTCCCGCAGCTCTCAGGGCGGCGGAGATAACCCCTCCACCTCCGACGGCGCTCTTGCAGTCGCTATCGTCGCAGCTGCAGCAGCAGGTGCTGTTGTTCTCGCAAAGAAAAAGCACTGACCGGCAAATCCGCGCTGAAATGCCTCGGATCATACGGACGGTATAATAAAGAAATTAACTGACATCGCTTTCGGGCGGTGTCAGTTTTGTCTTGTGTGCCCGGGCAAAAAAAACCTCCTGCGTCGCTGCAGATATGTATCTGTTCTGCCGCAGGAGGGCTTTTTATTGTTTCACCGTATAGGTGAACCTGTCGATGTCGGTTATTCCGAGCGAGAGCAGGAATTTTTCGCTTGCGTCAACGTCGCTTTCGCTGTTGAACCCCGGAATAAGCGGCAGACGCGCGGTTATCCTGTCGGGGGAGACGAGCGAGACGAGCATTTTCAGGTTTTCTGTCATGGTGTCGGAGCTTTTTCCGGTGTAGCTTTTATAGATCACGGGATCGGTGTCCTTGCAGTCCACAAAAAAGCGGTCGATGACACCTGCCGCCCTTTTCACGTTCTCCGTCGGGACGGCAAGCGAGGTCTCGGCGCATATCTTCCATTCGCCGCCGCAGATATTACGGAATTCCGCGATGAAACCGGGGTAGAGAAGCGGCTCGCCGCCTCCGAACGTCACCCCGCCTCCGGTGGCAAGAAAGTAAAGCCGGTCCTGCTTCACCCGGTTATAAAGCTCCTCCGGGGTCAGGTACAGTGTTTTCACCCCGTCCGAAACGCACTCCGGATTGAGGCAGTACCGGCAGCCGAGAGGACAGCCGCGGAAGCCGACAAGGGTAGTCACGCCCGCGCCGTCGGTGCCGAGTCGGTGTCTTGAGACTGCGAAAACCGGTGCTTTTGTGCCGCTCAACCGGTTATGACCTCGAAAATGTCAACGTAACCGTAGGCGTTACGGTATACGTGCACCTCGAAGCCGTCATAGAGGAAGCCTGCGCCGTTTTCAACGAAGCAGTCGCAGACATACTGCTTCCATGCCTCCGTGACCTCGTCAAACCGGAAGCCGGAGAGCATTTTCCTGACGGCTTCGGGGTGGGAGTATATCAGCTCTCCGATATCCGGGACCTGTGCTCCCTCCGCATGAGGCGAGCCGGAGAAGATCCCCTCGACCCTTCCGCAGGACGGGTACGCGATATCACCCTGAATTTCGAGAAATTCGCCGGTAGAGGGGAGGGCTTCGGATGTTGCCGGGATAAGACTGCCGTCGGAAACTC
>UMLQ01015083.1_pt1 | contig 10983 bp, 9 predicted proteins | sample 1966631 | NCBI WGS metagenome assembly UMLQ01 (sample SAMEA4836206, study PRJEB28245) | human gut metagenome | biome: gut microbiome; material: fecal sample | place: Denmark | collected 2008 | reverse complement strand
TATCCGCTCCGCGTCGGTTGAATTTCTGACCTTTATGACGTGGATCTCAAAGAATTCAGTGGAGTCGGAGATTATCAGCCGGAAGCTGTCGATCAGGTCCCATTCCGGCAGCTTTTCGCGTTTTCCTGTGTAGAGAAAAGAGAAATCCTCCGGTGAAATGTATCCGGGGCTGTATTCCTCGCCGTTTTTTATGAACTGAGAGCACGGCGGCAGGCTGTCGTAAAGATTCAGCAGTCTGAATGCAAGCCCGTCCGCACCGTAATCCTTCCTACCGCAGGATGAAAACAGGACTGTCAGCACGGTTATGAACGATATGATCGCCGCAGTTTTCTTCATGGAATCGCCTCCTGTCGTGTTTTTGCTGTATAAACATATGAAAAACCGCGCGGCAGAATGCTAATTCACAAAAAATTAATAATTAAAATCGTGCGCTCTATTGCAAAATGTTCGGTTTTGTGGTATAATATTATCCGTTCATAGGGGCATAGCTCAGTTGGTAGAGCAGCGGTCTCCAAAACCGCGTGTCGAGAGTTCGAGTCTTTCTACCCCTGCCAAAAAGTCCAAGTCGAATGAGCAGGGTTGCTAAGGACAGTTATGTTTTATTAGGAACGCTGAGCATTGCGAAGGGCAAGAGAATTGAGAGAAGTTTCGGCTTCTCTCTTTTTTCTTGCCCTTTTTCTGTTTGTAGCGGTACATTCGACTATTAAACCGCCTTTGAGTACAATTATGATAGAAAATCAAAGGAGGTTGCGATATGCGAAATAAGAAATATTACATAGCGTTGGATGATTTTGAACGGCGGGTGATTGTGAATTGCCTGAATGAGATGAGAAACAACCTTACTGCTAACGGTAAGTACACTGATGCGGTGGATGAGGTCTTACTGAAAATCATTGATGCGAAACAAAAGAAATTCAAGGTAATCTACAAGGAGGCTTGATTATGGAAAAACACATTTATAACGAACAGGCGGGCATCAGCTACATTCTACAAGGTGATTATTACTTGCCCGACCTTGCCCTTCCTGATGAAGAAGAACATCCTATCGGCGTATGGGGACAGCGGTACTTACGGTATATCAAACAACACCGCAAAGTGTTATACCTCAATCTGCTGACAAGTGGAAAGCTGAATGCATACCTTGCAGACCTCGATAAGCAAGCAGAAGAAATGTTTTCTCGGCTTGTGAAACAGATGGCGGAGAATGAGGGCGTGACTGAACAATTCAAAGCGGATAATCAAGTGGAATGGGTTGGGCGGATGAATAACATCCGCAGCAGAGCCACAGAAATTGTGAATAAAGACTTAATCTACGGATGATGAAAGGCGGTAGTGATTTGCTCACTACCGCCTTTACTAATGCAATTTATTTATCTTTTGCTTGCTGTTCTTCTCTTTCTGTCAACAACAGTTAATGTAATAACTGCACCGCCGCTGATGAAGAGAAGTGCGATCCAAAGGAACATATTGCTGTTATCTCCGGTTGCAGGAGAATTTGCCTTTGCATGGACGTTGCAAGTACCATCGGTACTACCGTCAGTGTAGACAACGGTGATGGTGTGTTCACCAACTGCGAGAGTATCCAAATAAGATGCCTTCAGAGTGATGATGGTGCTGCCGGCCTTGACCTCGTAGTTAGCCTTGTCAACATCCTTACCATCAACCTTGATGCCAACGAACTTGCTGAACAAACCGTTGACGACGAAGGTGATGTTATGGTCGCTGTCCTCTGTCCAGGAGCTGCCGTCGCCCTTTACGATGTCGTAGGCCACAAGAGCGGCCACCAGTTTATCCAGATTTGCCTTGGCAGCTTCGTCCACAAGGGACTTCTCGTAGTCGGACAAAGCGTTGTAGGCGGTCTGTGCATCGGTAATCGCCTTGATCGCTTCTTCATCATCAGGCTTCACGGTATCGACCGCAGGCAGCTTGACGATGCTTTCCTCCACTGCTTCTACATTGCCGATGACCTCAAGAGCATCGTCAATCTCGTCGATAGCTTCCTGAATGTCCGTCTTATCGTCATCGGTGTAGGAATCATCCTCCAGCATTTCTTCAAGCTTTGCCTTGGAATCTTCAAGGTCGGACTTATCCTCCGGCTTCACCTCATCGGGCTTTACAGCAGGAATTTCAGTGTAAACCACGCTGATCGTCGTGTCATCGGTGATGTTCTTGCCGTCGCTATCCCACTTACCAACATATCCGTCCTTTGCAGGAACAGCGGGAAGGGTTGCATCCTTGCCGTGTCCAACGGTTTCGGTAGAAATCGGCTCACCGTCAGCCTTGTAGGTTACAGTGTAGTTTTTGTATACGGTCACAGTATAGGTGGTCTTGTTGCCTGCGTGATCTTCAACCACAACAATATGCTCTGCATTATCGGCAGGAATAAGACCGTAAGTACCTTCGGCGAAGCCCATTTCCTCTCCGTCAAGTGTTACTGCCTTGATGTCATAGAACTGCTCGTTAGATTTAATAACGGTAAGATCGCCGTAATAGGTTTTACCATTCTCAATACCTTCAAGCGTAGGTGCAATGTTGTCTAAAACAATACCGTCAGAATTTATATATAGGGTGTTGCCTGTATTGTCGGTAACCTTTGCGTAAACAACATAGCGGTTATTGGGATCGATCTTAAACGTGCCGTTATAATCTTCCCATTCGGTGATCTGTTCAACCTCGGCTCCGCTTAATTCACCGCCCGCCAAATGATACTGAACTTTGTTGACTCCACTGCCTTTGTCGGTTGCAGTAATGGTAACGTCCTGCGTTTCCTTAAAGACGAGACCAAAGGTAAGGTTATTCCAGAAGGAAGTCCACTTGTTTTCTTTTACCTTGATTTCAGTAGCAGGCGGAGTGATGTCTGCAACGCCCCGCACCTCAATAATCTGGTCGGCAATGGCGTTCATATAGGTTTTTTCAACACCCGCTTGTTGACCGCATTCCCAGTTTGAGATGATGATCTTGAAATTCTCTGTAGCGGTATAGCCTTCGTGAATTTCGACCTTGAGAGTATAGCTGCCCTCGTATTCCATCTCAGTCTTATTGACCGTTACTGTGTAACCTACTTGATTTTGCGGAACAACGATCTGCAGTTTTCTGCCGGCGTTAACGGTTACAACCGCATCGGGAGACGGATTGTGGTTCGCATTACCCTGATAGCGTACATAATAGGTTCCTGACGCAAGATATTCGAGAGTTCCATTGAAACCGGCGGTATAAGAGGAATCTCCTTCCTTGCGGAATTCCATCGCAGATGTAAGACCGGAGATTTTACCGTCTGCTTTGCCAAAATAAGTTGTATCCGTCTTGGTAAGACCTGTCGGCGCCGCTTGGTCTGCCTTTGCGATGGTGAAATCAACCGATGTTTCCAGACCCTTATAGTCTTCCGTTTCCTGTACGATAAAGGTGGCTGTATAGTTACCCGCCTCGGTGGGAGCAGCTACGCCGTTGTAGGCTGCGCCGCCGTTCATCGTGCCGGAATATTCCACAGAAACCTCACCGAATTTGGCTTCACCCACAGGCGTATTTGGGGTTTCGCCATAAGTCCAACCGGTGATGTCCGGTGTTGTGACCCAGGCGTTTCTTGCCTGGATGATCTTAAACTGCAAGGTTATTTCCGCATTGTCGGTGGTGGCCCACTTGTAGTTGGCGCTATCCGTCAATTTAAGAACGACATCATAATTACCTGCATTTTTACCACCGTTGTTTTCTTCTACGGTGTAGAGGTCGCTTGCGGGTACGTCAGCCGTCTGCACAGAGCCGGTGTAAGGCTTGCTTGCGATAGTCGGTTCGGTAACAATAGCCTTATTCACAGTCACGGTAAAGCTACCCGTTGCATCATTGTGATTAGGAGCAGACGCCTTATAGTACACGGTATAAGTGCCTGCTTTTGTAAATGTGGGCAGTTCGCCGTAATTGCCGTTTTGCTCTGTGCTGTAGGTAAAGGTGATCGGCTGATTATTAACCGCTACCGCATTTGTATAAACGGTAGGGGGAAGCGCATCGCCACCGTTATAAGTCAGTGTTCCGATCTGCTTAACCTCAACATCGTCAAGGTCAGCGGCATTGATATTGAAAGTTTTATCCACATAACCGGTAAAGTTACCAGTACCAACAACTCGTACTGTGTATGTTTCCGAAGCGATAAACCCGTTCTTATCCCAAGAAAGGGTGTAATCGGTGTCTTTTACAAGTGTACCGAAACCGTCAAGTGTAACAGAAACAGCAGGTTCCTGTTTGATGCCATTATAAGAGCCACTTGTCGGGTTGAGGGTGACAGTAGCATCGGAAATGTTTGCTTCTTTGATTTCGAAAGTTTTTGTGGTAGTTCCTTCAAAATTGCCTTTGCCGGTAATCGTTACCGAAGCTGTGCCACAATCGATATTGTTTGTGTATACTGCAGTGTAATCATTTTCACCCAGTTTCTCGCCATTAACAATAATTGCAGGGGTGATCTCACTGCCTGTATAAGTATATGCGGCGTGTTCTGTTTTCACAGTCAGGGCGGGGCTGGAAAGGTCCAAAAGCAACGTTGCGGAAACGGTTGTGTCGGCTGTAATTATTTCAGTGGGAATAATTAGTTCACCAGTATTGCTGTTATATGTGTAGCTGTTTTCAGCAAGAGTAGTGTCGCCCACAGTAACCATTACCGATTTAGGAAGTACATTGTAGCTTGCCGCTTTGAGCGTTGCCTTGTAATCATCGTCATAATTGGTATTGTTATTCTGCCATTCACTGTCGTGGATTGTGATATTTGTGCCGCTTGCGGTCACTTTTTTAATGATTTTACCAGAGTTGCTGTTGGCTACACCGCTGATATTTCCGTAACACCAGACCGTCCCATTGTTGGCGACCGTGCCTGAAAGGGTTCCGCCGTTTTTGACACTTATTGTTCCGTTGTTTACAATAGTGCCGGAAAGGGTTTTGCCGCTGTCAACCGTCGCAGTCTGATTGGATTCAATCGTCAGGGTATTTCCGTTGAGTGCGGTTGCGGTATTGCCGCCGAATTCCCATTTCACGCCATCGAAGTATATAAAATTATCAAAAATACCCTGCGTGTTAGACGGAGCAACGGTGGAATACAAGTTTCTTTTGCCATTAATCTTACTCCCGTTTGCATAATGCTCGTATACAGAGCCAATCGAACCGCCAGTCACTGTTAGTCTGCAATCTCCTGAAACGGTACTGTTTTTCTTATAAACAAAAGCTATTACTGCACTTACAGTACCGCCTGTGACCGTTATGTTGATGTTTCCGTCAACGCTATAATGCGCACCAGAAATTTCGGTAACTCTACCGCCGTTGAGAGTAATATTTACATTGCCCGTTAGAACGGAGCCGGGGTCACTGCAACTTCCCCGAATATTTCTTACATCGCCGCCTGTCATTGTTATGTTCACATTGCCGTTCATTGAAGCATACTGTCCACCGTAAATCACTGTATTTGAAAGGTCTGCTTCATAGTTGCTGTCACCGAGTGTATAAAGAGGGTCCCCGGAAGATGACTTATACTGCGAAAAGTCAACATATTCGCTGCCGATCTTTAGCTTGGTGTAGCCTGATTTTGTGCCAGCTTCAATCGTTGCCGCATTGCCTTTTAAGTATATAGTTGTGCCGTTCGTGATCCACACCTTGTCATTTGCTGTTGCTGCCTCAGTTTTTAACGAAAAGGCCGGCAGCATAGATACTACCATCATAATGCTGAGCACAAGGCTGAGTATGCGGTTTGTTATTTGATTTTTCGTTTTCATATCGTTTCCTCCGTATAGGGATTTATTGGCATCGGCTCTCGCCGTTGTTTGTTTTATCATATCGCTCACCTTGTTATCCTTTCAGCAGATCCATCAAGGCTTGCTCGTTGGTATCCTCTACATATTGCTTAAATTCGTTCAGCACACGCCGTCCGAGCTTCCGAAAGTCTTTTGACAGCACACGGTCTATCGTCTTTTTTCGTATTTCTTCGGGTACATTGAAGATGGAAAGAATGCTATTCATTGCTCCTGCAATTCTTGTTTCAAGGGCAACCGTAACGCCGCTTGTGTTCAGAGTGGAATACTCGATACCGGCTACAAGGATTTCTGCTACTTCAAAATTTTCGTCCGTCCAGTTCGGACAATATTCTTTGTACACTTCTTTCGCTCTTGCGGTATCATTCTTTCTTATAATAGCAAGACATTTTGGACTGGAGTAGGCGGATAAGTAAAAATCTCTTGCAACCTCATCTTCTTCACACATAGATGCCATTGCTGCCAATTCCAAGCAAACCGCCATTATAGAGCTGTAGCCCTCTTTGGCTTCTTCTTCCATCATTTTCCACTGGAAGCCGCAAAGCAACTCTACAAGCTCTGCCAACATATCCTCTTTCGTCCGATAATGGAATGTGAGATTTCCGGGACTCATATTCAGTTCTTTCGCAATCGCACGGACTTGTGTGTTGGTATAACCCGTTTCCAACATCTTCTTTGTCGCATAGCGTATAATTTCGAGCTTTGTAAGCTCGCTTCGATTCACTCGTGCCACCGGGTCTACCTCCAATAACAGTCTATCTAAAAAAGGGTACAGTTCACCCATATAATGTACTGCTTATTATTATAGTACCTGTACTAACTTTTTTCAAGAGTATATTATATATTTGGGGTAGGTTTTCATAAAAAAGTTGCAAAAAAAAGTCATTAGCCCCGTTGGGAGCGCAGTAAATTCTGCATTCTTAACGGGGCTTTTTTCGTTATATCAGGTCTTTTATGGCTTCTTTTAATTTTGCAAGCGCCTTTTCGCATTTTTTGTGTGCGGTGTTGGCGGAACTGTATTCGTGGTCGGTGGCAATATCAGTATACATCATCGGCTTGATGGGTTTCTTCTTGGGATCACCGTACTCGTCGAGATCATCGTAATCCATATAGAAGGTACTGTGACAATCAAAGCAGAAGCCGAGCCGCTGGGCGAGCATCATTCGCTCCGTGTATTCGAGCCTGTCATATGCAGCCCATAAGCGATTATACAATTCGCCTTTCATATACAGAGTATAAGTATCGGAGGTTGTATCGGGATGTGCTTCTTCAGTGCTTTCCGCTTCGTCATCTTCCGCATACTGCTGATATAGGTCAACACGATTTTCACTGAGCAAGCCGCCGAGTAGAATTTCTTTCGTGTCATCGGCGGTTTCGCCTAATTCTGCGGCAACTGCTTCAATCGCAGTATCGGCATAACTTCGGTCATATTTGTCCCATACTGCCATTGCCTTGCGGAGTTTTGCATATTCCGCAAGACTCTGTACCGTAAAGCCTGTCCGCATAGAACGAATATAATCAAAGATTTCTCGTTCCACATAGTATTCCTTAAAGGAAACGAAGGGAGCGCCGCCGTCGGGCGTGTATTTGCTTAGTGCTTTCAGCAGTCCCGCAATATACGCTTGCTTCAGATCGGCAAAATGCTCCTGCATAAAGAACTGCCGCATATAGCTTTGCACATTCTTGTTGAGCGTTTTTTCATAATAATGAAGAAACCAAGAAAGGTAACGCTCGTCTTGCTCTTTGAGATAGGTTACGATAAATTCCTGCAAATCCCACTTCGGCGGTGCCGGAATGATGCGGTACATATTCAGATCCATTTCATCAATATGTGTTTCTTTCACGGCACTCACCTCCAATCTGTGTTATTTGCCGTTTAATCGTCTGTCGGCTTCGGCGTAGAGTTCTTCACGTGTCATATCCGCTTCATACTGCCCGTTGGCATAATCGGGATCAGCCTTTGCTCGTTGCATACGTTCTTTGGCAACGGCAAGGGCGGCGTTTGTGAGAATGTCGTCGTGCTTGCCCCGTTTACGTTCCATACGAAGTGCCGAGCAACGGTTTTTATAAAGTCGGATAATAGGATTGGCATCAGCATATTCCTTGCGATTAATCCTTGCAGCATATTTTCGGCAAGTAATAGCTTTGCCCTTTAGTTTGAACGGTGCATATCCCGTGCAATATTTTTGTCTTGCCGCAGAGGTCATAAGGAAATATTTTTTGCAAATGCCACACTGTCTTGGATAATGCCCGTGATGCAAACCTTCAAAGAAGTCGGTAATCACAAAACTGTAATAGCTGTCAAAGTAGAGCCTGCGGGCAAGTGTTTCTGTTTTGCTTCGGGTGGATTTTCGTATAGGTACATATTCCGTTGTTACGGGGAACGGCACGGAGCCAAAAATTTCCAACGCTATTGGGAGCAGATGTTCCTCGTCAAAGCGTTCAGCTTCGTCAACACGGCCTGCAAAAGTTTTGAGTTGCTTAAAGGCTTTCATCAGATCATCCCTAAGACCGTCGTAAAATGCAAGTGTTTTCTTTACATCATTAAGTAAAGCGGCGGTTTCCTTGAAAAAGTCCTCGTCAAACTCTTTTGGGAGGATGTTATACATTGCTTGTCCCATATCCATGGCCATTACTTTTGAACGGCGCTGAAAATACTCAACGATTTTATTGCCGTTTTCTTCGGCAAAAAGCCCTGCTATTCTGTTACGCTCAGCATCTACATCGAGCATATCAAAAGGCTTTAACCAAGGGAGAGCATTAAAAATATTCAGTATGTCTGCACCGGCTCTTAAAAAGCTCGGCACATACAAATATCCTCTTTCCAAAGAACGCTCTAAAAGCCAATTATCACTTGTAAACACAATGATCCGTGCGGCGGTATCGTCTATATAATATTGTGTCAGTAAGTGCGCCGCAAAAGTTCCCGCAGGATAGCTTTTGCCGCCGATATGCACTCTGCCGTCACGGTAATCGGCGCTGAAAAAGCTGATTTTGTCCATATTCCGCTGTACCTCCATACTAATTCTATCAAAAGAAGTGTCCCATAAAACTCCCTTTAGCTTAACGGAATGAAAAAAGTATTTTCAAAAATACTTTCGAGAAATTTTTTGTTAGCAATCAACACTTTTTAATAAGCATATCATAAAAACACCGTATTTTCAAGGTGTTCACGGTGTTACGCTTTTTGTTTTCTTCGTGTTATCCTACTTTTCCAAGAACTCGTTTTTGCGTGTATTAAAATAAGTGAGGGAGCGAAAACCTCACAAATACTCAGGGTATTGCCGTCGGGAAACTGGCGGCTTTTTTATTGCCCGAAAACGAAAGGAGAAAAGGTCTATGATGAAGATCACACCCAAGCAGGCAGAGAAGGTTCACTGTCTTGTGCAGGAGCTTTGCGCCAACTGTGACGAGGACGGCAACTGCATCCTGCTTGACGATGGCGAAGCACACCGTTGTGTGCAGCTTATCTCTATCTACGGTATCTACTGCAATTATTTCAAAGAAGCGGTACTGCCCAGCGACAGAGAGCTGTATGAGCAAATCAAGAAAATCAACAAATCAAAGTAAGAAAAGGAGAAATGTAAAATGAAGAAATTTAATGAAATGTACGTTATCGGTATCGATCACGGATACGGAAATATGAAAACGGCGAACTGCTGCTTTAAGACAGGACTGCTCGCATACGATGCCGAGCCGCTGTTTACGGGAGATATGTTCGTTTATGACGGCAAATATTATTTAATCGGAGAAGGACACAAGGAGTTCCTTCCCGACAAAATCCGTGACGAGGATTATTATATTTTCACCCTTGTTGCTATCGCAAAGGAGCTTCAGCGAGAAAAGCTCACCGAAGCAAAGGTTATTATCGCCGCAGGCTTGCCGCTGACTTGGACAAGCGGACAGAAAAAGGATTTTGCCGCTTATCTCAGTAAAAACAAGGAAGTCAGCTTCACCTATCAGAAGGTGGATTATCATATCACGATTGAGGGTGTCCGCATCTATCCGCAGGGGTACGCCGCTATTGCGGACTTTGCTACCACGATGAACGGAGTCAATATGGTTGCGGATATTGGCAACGGCACGATGAATGTGTTGTATATGATAAACGGCAGACCGCAGGCAGGAAAAATGTATACCGAAAAGTTCGGCACTTATCAGTGTACCCTTGCGGTACGGGAGATGTTTATGCAGAAAACACAGCGTGAGATCAACGATGCCATTATTGAGGAAGTTCTTATCACAGGTTCTGCTAATATTACTCCCGCCGATCAGAAAATTATCCGATTCATCGCAACGGAATATGTAAAAGATATATTCCGCAGACTCCGTGAACACGGTTATGACGAGGGTACGATGATGCTGTATATCACCGGTGGCGGCGGTTGCCTTGTAAAGAACTTCTACAAGTTCAACGCTGACCGTGTAAAGTTCGTAGATGATATTTCCGCCGCCGCAAAAGGATATGAGTATATGGCGGAAATCCAGCTTAAATCGGGTGCGGCGGTATGAGTGATTACCGTATCAATGTAAGATTTCACGCCGATGTACCCGCCGAAAAGAAAGCCGCCGAATATCTGCAAACCCTCAACAAATCCCGTAATAAATTCATCGTGGATGCCGTCATTGCCTATATGAACAAGGGAAGCTCCGATAACGAAACTCTGCTTGAAAGTATACGGCAGATATTTCGGGAGGAAGTACAGACGGTTGCGGTTTTGTCAGCACCGCCTGCCGCAGTAGCGGTCACGGCGGAACTGACCGAAGCACAGAAGGCGGAGAACGCAAAAAGTGTCCTTGCGGATTTGGAAATGTTCGGCTGAGCCAAGATAGCCGATTTTGGCTCAAAAGAGTATTTTTACCGCATTTACTGTGTCAAAGTGGCTCAATGCACCAAACCAAGAAAACGGTATAACTGTGAGCTTCGCTCCCTCACGGTGCAAGTCACGGAGAATGGAAGGCATACGCTAAAAGCGTGTGTCTTACACCGTAACAAGCAGGGACTTTGTGTGCCAAAGTCCCAATCAAAATCCGCCCCAAGAGGCGGATTTACTCTTTGAGGGACTCCGTCCCCCAATCCCCCGAAAAAAGAATGAAAGAAGGAATGTTGTATATGAAAGATATACGAATTGCCGTGCGTGTCACAGCGAAAGAAAAAGAAAAAATTCAGTCAAAAGCCCGAAAGTGCGGGCTTTCAACA
>UMLQ01052725.1_pt1 | contig 10984 bp, 4 predicted proteins | sample 1966631 | NCBI WGS metagenome assembly UMLQ01 (sample SAMEA4836206, study PRJEB28245) | human gut metagenome | biome: gut microbiome; material: fecal sample | place: Denmark | collected 2008 | reverse complement strand
GGTCTATGATCTCTTCATTCAGGAGCGAGCCGTTTGAATTTATCGAGATCATCAGTCCCATTTTCTTCATTCCGCGGAATATCTCAAAGAAATCCTCTCTGATAAAAGGCTCTCCGCCGGTGAGAAGCGCAAATATCATGCCGCGCTTCACCGCCTGCGAAGCAAGCGACAGCCATGCTTCCGCCGACAGCTCCCGCGCCTTCAGTCCCTCGTCAGTGCCGTGGATATAGCACATGGGACAGCGGAAATTGCACCGCGAGGTCAGCTCAAAATTGCCGGAGACCGGCAGTCCCAATTTTCTGCCCTTCGAGTGCAGATATGTTGAAAGATAAGGCTCTTCACGGTTCACGGTTCTGACTCCTTTATTTGGGGGTATGCCGGGCGCTGCCCGGAGCAATGCCTTGGCATTGCTCCCACCTGCCTCAAGGAACTTCTTGAAAGAAGTTCCTTGAGAATCTTCAAGAACTTTTGAAAATAATTATATATTTAATATGCCGGCAGTCCATTATGCCGCTGCACGATATCTGTTCCGTTATTTTAATTCCCCAGTTGCCTCTTTGCTTCTGTTCTCCTGCAGAAAATCCCTGTGGGATTATCTGCCGAGAAAGAAGACGTCTTCCCTCTCAAGCTCCTCCACCGCGCGGAGGTCGGGGGTGCATTTCTGGAGACAGACGGGAACAGAGGTCACGATTTTCCGGACGATGTCTGACGCGCGGGAAACCTGAGCGGTGTCCCATGTATTGACGCAGACGCCCTCCCAGACCTTTCTGAATGCCGCAAATCCGTGCAGGCGGGTAACAGAGTTCTCGTGTGCCTGCTCGATATAAACGATTGCCCTGAGCGGCAGTGTGCGGTTCAGGCAGATACCTGAGCTTCCGGAGTACGGAAGTCCGGAGGCACACGGAACCGAATCGATTATCCGCAGAACCGACCTGTCGCCGTTTATCACGACAGCCCCGCGGTTTTCGCGCCAGAGCTCCGCCTGAGTGGACTTTCCCGTCCCGGAAGGTGCGGTGAACAGCACAGCTTTCCCGCCGACTTCGATAAACGACGAATGGAGAATCGCCCCGCCCGCCATTCCGACAAGCCGCTCGGTTCCGATTGTCTCAAGAACTGCCGATGCCGTGATCTTTCGGTAAACCGAACGTTTCATAGTGATCCTGATACCGCTTTCACGGTATTCCGCAATTATTCCGGAATTGTCCGCGCCGTCTGAAAGTGCCCCGAAGCAGCGGACAATTGCATCGCCGCAGTCGTATTCCGTCATATTCGGAAGTGCCGCACGGATCTTTCCCTCCGGCATTATAAGCCTGTCCGCGATTCTGACGGTGACATCGGTCATCCCGGCGCGCGGCTCGCAGGCAAAGACCGGAAGCTCTCTGCCCTCGCTGAAATCCTCCCCGTCCGGGAGGTCAAGTGCCAGCCCGACGCCGGCAAAACCGTAATATCTCTTCATATAGCCTCGCCGACGGTCTTACGGGCAGGTGACAAAGACAACGGTGCTTCCCTTTACGGAAAAATGCCCCGCGTTTATCTGCCTTACCTCTCCCGGCTCAAGACCGCCGTTCACCGCCGCACGGTAGGTAATGCCGCCGTAATAGTACCCGTCGCGGAAATTCTTATAGAAAACCGTGACGTCGCCCTCTATTTTCTTCCCGGAAATGTTTGTCACGTTCAGCTTGCCGTCAAGCCCGCCGATCTTTATTCTGTCGCCGCAGAGAGTCGGTTCTGTTTCAAAAAACACCCGGTTGTTCAGCCGTCTGTCGGCAAAACCGTCGGCTGACCGATACTCCATCCGGTTTTTTTCAAGCAGGACGGCTTTACCCTTCGGCGGGAGGGTCGAAATGCTGAATTCCGCCGTCTCTGCGCTTCCGGTCAGGGTTATTTCCCCGTACTGAAGCGTCTTTTCCGAGCGGTTTTCTACGGTTATCATAAAAATTCCGGTAACGGTGTCGTTTTTGCCGTCCTCCATGTATGCGCCGCTGTATCTGCCGAAGCCGGTTATGAATATTCCGTCCCCGAGGTCGACCTCGGCTGTTTTCTTATCGGTATCCGGCATAACTTCGCTGTGCCGCTGTGAATTTCTGACCGTTGCATAGGTCATCACGGCGACTGCGGCAAAGATCACGGCGGCGACCGCGACGGCTCTGAGCCTTTCATGTGATGCTTTTTTCATACAATACAGCGCCGCCCCGCGATTTTTTCCTTTGCGCCTTCCCGGGATTTCCTCCGGGTCTGCTGCCGGCACGGAATACCGGAACTGCCGCCTGACGGAATTATGCCCGAACAGTTTTTTCTCATAGTGCTTCCTCTTGAACGCGGCACTCTGACCGACCCTGCCGCCAATGCAATAATTATATCACAGAACACGGTGTTTTGCAAGTAAGTTCGCTTGGTTTTTCTCTTTAAGACAAACAACCTACCCGCAAAATTGCGGGTAGGTTGGGGGAGTTATAGGTCAGAGGGAGTTGAAGAGCCGATTTGTTTCCGTCGGAACGTGATAACAAAAATTGTACTGCCCCTCATTCCCTTCCGTGATCTTAACCGTACAAGACAGCATTGCCTCGCTGAACGCCTGCCCTACTCCGGGAATATCCACACCGCACATATTCCATGACGGTGTATGTGTCTGATTCTGGCATCCTGCCGCAATTGTCGTTGCGAGAGAGAAGTCATCGAATATGATCTCAGGCTTTGTATATGCTTTTTTCATTTCAATGCTCCTTTCTCAGCCGAACAGTACGGATAGGATGTTCTTTATCAGCCTGCCGATGAAGCCGCCGATAAGTGCGCCTATGCTTCCGCCTGCAACCACGGGGGCGGTAACGGGAGCGGAAACATTTCCGTTACTGTCGCGCGCCACTACGCTGATTTCCGGGTTATCCTTGAGGATCCGGTCGATGGGCTTCTTCCAGATCCTGTTGCCTGTTTCACTGTCAACCGTGAAGTCGGTGACCTTTTCGCCGTCGATCTCGATACCGTCAACATCGGGAGAGGTAATGACAGTGATGTCCTTATCCTCGACTCTGACGTCAACCTTGCCCGGCTCGAACGGTGTTTTGGGGTTCAGAACCTCATCGACCGCCGAAAGTGCCGCAAGCGCGGACTTTTCGTCCATTGTGAGGCTGAGCGTATCGGTTGCCCCGGGCTTCTCGCTGTATGTCACCTTGAGGTTGGTAATCGAGAGGATGCTGTCAGCGTCGCCGACATTCATTATCACAACCGTCTTGCCGTTGAGGTCCTTGATGCTGCGATACATATCGGTTGCGGTTGCAAGAACGGTTCCATTCTCTGGCTCACTGCCGACCGCGAATATCTTGCAGGAGGCATTTTTGCCCTCCACGATATTCTTCAGTGCTATCTGAATGTCAGCCACATTTCCGGCTGCATTCAGCCTGAACGCGACTGCCTGACCATTTGCAAGATACAGCTCGTTGTTCGGACCGTAGCTTGTGTAGTCTGCCATGGAAACATTTCCGGTCTGACCGTCGATGAAGATCATGCCGTTTGCGGCGCTGTCAGCCGCGAAGGATTTGTCCCTGATAATCATATCGCGGAGCTCCACGTAGGTCGGCCAGCACTCGCCGTCAGCCTTGTAGGCATTTTCGTAGTTTTCCTGTGAGCCGCCTGCCGCGCCGGCAACTGCGCCTGCGGGATCATAGATTCTGACAGCGTCGAGCCAGAAGTCGTAGCTTCCGCCGCCGTTCTGTCCGTGCGAGAAGAAGTCCGCGTAGGCAACGGTGATCGTCACATCGTACTTTCCGTAGTCAAGATTTGCGACCTTCATGACCGGTATCTGCCAGAGAGCCTTTGCAGTGTCGGGCGCGGGAGTCCACTCTCCGGTCACGGAGTCATACGTGTAGCCGTAATAGGTGTCAACGAGATAGTTCTTGCTGTACCCGTTTTCGCCCGTCACCGAGACGACTATCGTGCCGCTGGTGTTGGTGGTCGCGCTTATCACGTCGAAGCCGGTGCCGTAGAAGCTGAACTTCGCCGTTGCGTAGTTGCTGCCGGAGACAGTCACCTTGTGGGCACTGCCGAGGGAGAACTTCGACATTGTGTCGTATGCCTGATCGTAGCCGTAGACATTGCCTTCGTGAGCTATGCGGTCGGCACTCTGTTCTTTGGACACCGTCGTGCCGTCGGTCATCCACGAGCAGCCGGAGCCTTCAAACCTGATGAAGTCGCTGAAGGTGTCTTCGTAGTAGACGGTTGTGGCGGGGATGATGGTGATGTGTTTATGGGTCGTAAGTCTTGTTCCTTCAATGTTAATATTAACATCAAGGACAATAACCTCTGCGCTGTCGATCGGAGAAGTGAGCGTGTAGGTCAGTTTCGTGTTGACCTTTTCGCCGCTAAGCACATAGCTTCCGTGTCTGACGTTGCTCTTTTCATCGTTGCGCGTTACGCTTTCGATGTAACTTGCAGCATCGGTGCCTATGTCAAACAGTTTTTCAATTGTCATCGGAAGACCGAAATCAACAACGTATGCCCTTGTTGTATCGCCGATGTTGAAGGAATAGAGCTTGTGTGTGTCGTTGCCCTTAAGGGTGCTGTTTCCTGCTATCGCGGTGACAGTCAACGTGTTTTCGTAGGTAAAGACATCATTGAGGTCCGGAGTGAATATGCCCCTCAGCCCCTTTACGTGAAGGACGTCGCCTGCCGGGAGTGTCAGTGTTTTGATATAGTTGTTTGCATCGGCATAGGAGGTAAAGGTATTTTTACCCGCCTCGTTGCTTTCAAACCATACCGTGAACGGTCCCTTAAGGTCGAGTTTTGCTTTTCCCGTTCCGGTGCTGTTGGCTCCGTTGCCGCCGAAGTAGACCGTGTTGCCGAATGTGCCGTCGTTATCTGCGAACACGAGGTTGGTCATGTCGGTGTTGCCGGTGTTGCGGACAACAAAATCGTAGATTACGTTGGAGTAGGACGGAACAGCAGAGCCTGAAGGAATGGGGGCGTTGCTGTTTTCGGGATAGGCGTTCTTTTCGACCTGAATTGCCGGCTCGGCGAGTTCTATGTTGGTTCTCATCGAGAAGTTGGAGTTATCCGAGCAACGCTCCATGTAGAAGAACGTAAATGTTGCGGGCTGTCCCTCAACAAGTCCGTATTCTCCGCCAAGCTCGCTGAGTTTTATCTCTTTGTAGCAGACGCCGTGCGCGCCGCCGAGATCCATGGCGAGCTTGCCGTTGATGAAGAGGTAAACATCGTCGTCGCCCGAGAAATAGAAATAATCGTTTTCCTTATAGGTAAACTGTGCGGAGCCGACAAGAGCGAAGTTTCCGTTTCCGGTGTATCCTTCTCTATTAGCCGATGTGGTATTTCCGTACAAAGCATCATAGCCTTCTCCGGCAATAGGCCAGAATGTATTTTCCGCTGATAAACCGGGTTTAGATGTAATAATTGATCCGGCGACATCCGTATTGTAAATATATCCGTTTACTTTATCGTATGTCGTTGCATATGCGGAATCATACACATAGCCGGCAGATCCATTTCCGATATCTTGGCTCTTTTTCAGAATGATGCCGCTGTAGACATTGGTTCCCATACCGTATATCGGAACGGTATGTCCGTTATCCGTTACCATATTGGTATCGGCGGTAAAGAGATTGTTAAGCAGATACCACGCAAGGTCATAAGCGTTGGAAATATTTTCATATGTGTGCGCATTACCAAACGCCGATGAAAATCCTGTCGTTGAGGTATCCGCGACAGATCTCGGAGCATTGGGTACAAGGAAGGTGTTGACTATTTCTTTGTTATAATTTGATGATGTATCATTAATTATTTTTTCATAGTACAATTGGTTTTCAAGCAAATAGGCAACCTGTTGAACCGTTGCATCGGTATAAACCGGTAAGCCGGCGGCGCTCAAATACTCTTCTACCATTCCGCTTCGTATCCAGCCACTCGAATATGAGTTAGACCATGGACCATTATCGCGTGAATATCTTCCACGAACCTCAAGCATGGTTCCGGGGACACTAAGTCCATAGGAAGCCCCGTCAAGTGTAAAACCGTAATACGGTTGAGTAGAGTCATAACCGTTTGCGGGATATGTGTCGGAATGAACGAGAGAATAACCGTATGAGGTACCGTTATAAGTATAATCAAACAGCAGACCGTCGGAGCGGTAATCGATAATCGAAATCGGAAGCGTAATCGAATCCGGGATTGCAAAGCTTCTTACCACATAAGTAAGCGTAACGGTTGTTGTCTCCGTCACCGTACCGGTCAGAGCGCCGGAGGAATAAGCATATCCGGAAATCGGCGGCGCCGTTATCGTATAGTCATAACCGCCGTTTAAATTATCGTACGCCTTTACTGTTCCCGTTCCGATCACATTGCCGTCGCACACGCAGTTGTAGGTGACGTCGATGGGAGCGCGCTTTACCTTGACTGTATATACCGTGTCTCCGATTGTTACAGTCGTTGTGCCGGCGGAAACGCCGGTAAAGACGATGGTCGTTGACGCGGCTGTTCCCGGAACCGTTTCCGTTTCAGTGGACTTGGTGTAAACTGTTATATTGGGAGTAGCACCTGTTCCGGGACCCCGTAGTGTTGATTCTTGTTGGGTACCGATATCGACATTCTGACCATCCTTAAGATAAGAATAGGTATAGGTATAGGTATAATAAGTGATGAAAAGCCATCCAGTTGTAGTACTTCTCTTGGCATATACCGGGTAATAGTTCTTCCCATCTGGCGTATAATAATATTCGCCTGCACGCACCCACGCATCACTATCTGCACTGATCAGATTATCGCAGGTGACGCTCGCCTCATTATAAGTGGTTGTTGTAGTCGTACTTCCCTCAACCGCGTTCTTACCGGTTATCTCGACGATTGCCACGCCGTCAGGGTTAAACTCATACGGTTTATAATCGCTTCCACCCTCGGCGTAGTTTTTGTCGGTGACAATGAAGGTTTCAGACGTTCCGCCGATGTCAAGCGTGATTTCCTGTGTTTTAAGCTCAACGTCGGTTCCTTCCTCTACAGTTGCATTAATTTCCACTTCCGAGAAATGCGGAACCGTGCATACAAGAACACTGTTCTCGTCGTCCTTTTTCACATCGACAACGTCGCTTTCCGTCGTTCCGACGTTTCCGGTGAGCGCGTCAATCTTATCGATGCCGAAGCCGTACTCCGACATTCTGCTGTTCCATGTATCATACGGGATCTTCAGCACCGCGCCGTTTTTAAAGGGAGCGCCGTTCTCCGTGATGGTTACGTCAAGCGTCATGGAAGCCGTTTTGTCCGATATGAAGATGGAAATATCAATCGTCAAATTATATTCGATCACTTCCGCACTGACCGAAGGCTTGAGAGTGACCGTTATTCCGCTTGCGGCATCAGTCAAGGTCTGCTCGGGAAGCTCCGGGGCTTTGAAATAGGCAGGGTTGCTGTCAGCCATCGTCGTGATGAGGTCGTAGACATTATCCCTGCTTGCAGAATAGTCCTTGTGAGGACCGTCGCACCACATGCAGAGCATACTGCCGACCGGGGTAACAGAGGATTTGTCTTTGACCTGAGTTACCGGAATAGTCTGAAGCGCTTTTTTAGAGTCGCTGTACCCCCACTGCCCGTTAGCGCCCCATGCCTCATACAAATAATCACCGAGGACATAGTACCAGTCATTGTTGGTATTGATGATTTTATATCCGGCTTGGGACAGTTCTGTTGTTGACGCATATCCGGTACCGTCAGTCCAATAGCAGACAAGAACGTCAGTGTCAATTTTTGCACTGGTGCTCAGAACCGTTCTGCAGAATCCGTCATTGAATGCAAGGGATGTCATTCCGTTGCCTTTGACAATTGCATTCAGATCATTTATATAGTTAACGAATCCCGCATACTTTTCAGTTGTCATGCTGTCAAAGCCGCATTCATCAGCTCCGAGATTGAAGTACTTTGAGCCCTTATCGGCAAAATACTTTGCATACTTGCTCACCAATTCTTTGGTAAGGTCAGCTGCCGCCGTGCAGGTCTGCGGGTCAAAGTACGAGCCTGAGCCCTGATTAATGTTCATTTCCGAAGAAATTGAGCTGTCAAGACTCTTCATCGCATCAAGCAGAGCCGTCATATGACCGGGCGTATTGAGCAGCGGAATAATCCCGATCCCTTTTGCCTTCGCATATGCCGTAATTGCATCCATATCTGTTTGGGACAGAATTGCGGAAGACGTGCTCTTCCCGTTCGAATAGGAGGTATTCGCACTTTGAATGGCGGTTTTAACTCCGTCGCTTGAGTGACTTCCCACCGACATATCATCAAGCAGGAATCTGAAGCCGTCATTTCCGAAAGCCAACTGCAGGTGTGTGTAGTGGTTCGCGGAAAGCTGGTCGATTATCCCCTTGATTTCATCGACGGAGAAGTACTTTCTGCCGCAGTCGAGGTGGAAAATCCGCATGAATTCCTCCCCCGCGGCAGTGGCTGCGGTACTGCCCTCTGCAGCCCTCACCCTCATTCCCCAGCCCAGAAAGGGCAGAGTCGAGACAACTGTGAGTGCCGACAGAAGCAGTGCGGTAAGCCGTTTGGTCAGTTTTCTTTTCATGTTTTTCTGTTTACCGTTCCTTTCAGACCCGGAGGTAACACGGGTCGCAACTTGCGGATATGTTCTGTGCGTCTCAACCGGATGAGACGCACATATAAACTTATTCACAGTATATTTTAGCATACATTTAATTAACAATCAAGCGGTTTTCCAAAAAAACAGTGACAAAAATTTTTTCATCCGGGATTCAAAACTGTTCCGGTTCACAAATTATCAAAAGAGTGAAAGCCGTTCTTTACTTTTCGCGGGGTTTATGATATAATCTAAGGTACGGATTTATTGCCCTCTGAAAGGTGGTCAGGCGCTATCGACAGTTTAACAGCACTATCGCTCACCGCGGCTTCGTCGGTTGCGCTGGCATTTTTAAGAAAGCGGCAGAACGGGATTTCCGACGACGGAACGGTTAACCGCAAAGCCGGATGGCAGGTGGCTGTCATCGCGCTGATGCTTGTGCTTTTCTCCGGTCTGCGGACGGGGTACAACGACACTTACACCTATATCTCGGTTTTCCGCGTCTCGCCGGCTGTCGGGGAATTTCTTGCCGACCGGGCGAATCTCGACCTGCTTCACAATCCGCTTTTTTATTTTTATATGTCGGCCGTCCGGACGCTGACGGCGGATTACCACGTTTTTCTGATGCTCTCCGCGGCGATAACTGTTCCGCTTATGGTCAGGTTCATTGCGAGGGTGACGGAGCCTGCGGAATTCCCGCTTTCGATGCTGCTTTTCATGACGCTCGGGTCATATGTTTTCACGATGGCGGCGATAAAGCAGTCGCTTGCGATGGCGGTGCTGTGTCCGGCGATCATTGCTCTGCGGGACAGGAAATATCTGCGGTTCTTCGTCTTTGTTGCCGTTGCGGCGCTGATCCATACCTATGCGGCACTGTTTTTCATTCTGCCGTTTTTCGGGGAAAAGCCGTGGCACGCGCGGTCGTTTCTTCTGATCCTCGGGTCGATGCTTGTGACGCTGAATTTCAGTCAGACGATATCGTCGGTGCTTGCATATGCCGACTCGATCGGAAAATCGATCTCGGCGGAAGAGGTTTTTGACGGAAACCGCATGAACATTTTCCGGGTCGCGGTCTATTCCGTCGTTCCGGCGGCGTCGCTGCTCTTCAGAAAACGGCTTGAGCCGGTGATGGACCGGACTCAGGCGATACTTATCAACATGAGCATATGCAGCCTTGCCTTCATGCTGCCCGGAACGGTGAACGGCGCGAATATGTTCGGACGCATTGCCGCGTATTTCGAGCTCGGCGCGGTATGCGTCATGCCGTGGATAATCGACACGGTGTTTGACAGGCGGTCTGCGCGGCTTGTCAGGGCGGCCTGCGCGGTATGCTTCATTGCGTTCGCGCTCTACGACCTGTCGGACTTCAATTACGGCTATTCGGCGATAACCCTCCGGCAGTTTATCGGCGGGCTTATCGGATAGAATACGGAACAGATCGGATTATCACGGAAGGAGGCGGTCGGCACGGAAAACGGCGGACTTCTGATATCACTTCTCCGCGCGTCGCAGGACGGGACACTACCGGCGCTTCCGGAGGATATTGCCGGGTGGGAGGAGCTTTACGCGCTGTCTCACCGGCACCGGGTGGAGGCGGTCATCTGCGACACGGTTCACGGACGGGATGAATTTGCGGCGCTTCCCGACGGGCTTAAAAAACGATTCATCTGCGATGCGCGGGCAACAGTTGCCGTGCAGTCAAAGCGATCCGAGGATTTTGCGCGGATATACCGGAGGCTCCGCGAAAAAGGGCTTTCGCCGCTTGTCGTGAAGGGCATTTCCTGCCGACGGCTGTGGAAGAATCCCGACGCGCGGCCGTCCGGGGACGAGGATCTGCTTATCCGTCCGGAGTGGCTGGGCGATGTTCTTGCGGTCATGGAGGAAAACGGCTTTGCCGTCTCCCGCGAGGGTGACGTTGTCTGTTATTCCCCGCTGTCGGGGCTGACCGTCGAGATCCACACGTCGCTTTTCCCGACGGATTCGGAGTACTTTTCGGGGTTCAACGGCTGTTTTGACAGGGTCTTTGAGTCTCCGGACCTGTTCACCGCCTGCGGGACGGAGTTCCTGACGCCGGAGCCGACGCTGTTTGTGACCTATCTGTTTCTTCACGCGCTGAAGCATTTCGTACACAGCGGTGTGGGGATCAGGCAGCTATTTGACATATCGCTTTTCGCCGGAAGCTGCGGACAGAAGACCGACTGGGGCTTTGTGTACCGGGCGGCGGAAAGTGCCGGTGCCGTCGGATGGTATGCGGCGGTGCTTTCGGTGCTGCGCAATGAAATCGGGCTTGACACGGTCAGCGCCGGCATCCCGTCGGGGCACATCGGACGGACGGACACCGCTCCGCTGATCGACGACATAATTTCCGGTGCGGTTTTCGGCGCCTATGACATGGCACGGCACCACAGCGGGAGCATC
>UMLQ01005609.1_pt1 | contig 11038 bp, 10 predicted proteins | sample 1966631 | NCBI WGS metagenome assembly UMLQ01 (sample SAMEA4836206, study PRJEB28245) | human gut metagenome | biome: gut microbiome; material: fecal sample | place: Denmark | collected 2008 | reverse complement strand
CCCTCCGAACCGATGCTGGCATCGTCCCCCTACAGCGTAGGGGCGGATTCCATATCCGCCCGGGCACCTTGCCCCTGCCGCATACGGCCAGCGGGCGAACGAAAGGTTCGCCCCGGCAGAGCCATCACCCATAACAAAGAACACCGCCGATCCGGGTCACGGGTCGGCGGTGCTTTTTTGAACAAATCATTGATTACTGTGCGTTTTCACGCAGGGCGGCACGCATTTCCTTCTGGATGGCAGGGGTCGTTTCCACCTTCTGCATCAGGGCCGCGATCAGCTCGGGCAGCTGCTTTGCGGGCAGCTGCTCTGCAATGACCGAGGCCAGGTACTCAGCGTGGGACATGGCAGGCTCAAACGTGCGGGCATAGGTCTTACCGCTGCGCACGAAGCCAACCTCCCGCAGAACACCCTTCTCCATCAGGCTGTTCAGCATCGAAAAAATCGAGCGTTCCTTCCATTTACGGTCAACACAGGTTTTCACGACTTCCGTCTGTGCCATCGCGTGATCCGCCTGCCAAAAAATTTCCATGATCTGTTGTTCGCTTTTTGTCAGATGCACGTTGGTATACCTCGCTTTAAAAAATGTCTACATTTCTATAGTATCCGCTTGTCAGCAAAATGTCAATGAGTTTCCGAAAATTTTTTCAAGTTTTTCTGGTTATTTCATAACAGTTTACAAATCTGACACATTTAGCGGGCAGCTTCGTGCATTTCCCGATTTATGTCATAGATTCGACAGTTTACAAAAGTGTGGCATATATGTGGCACGTTCTGCCGCATCACGCCACACTTTTGCCGCAAATGGTATTTGTGTACCCCCCCCCCGTCATTTTTTAGTTGATTGCATTCTCTTTGCGCCGTTCCTGTCATTCCGCCGGCCACCGGCCGCGCAGGTACTCGAGTGTGCGCTTTTCCAGCCGCGAAACATAACTGCGGCTGATGTGCAGCGCCTGCGCCGTCTGCTGCTGGGTCTTGGGTGCACCGTCAAATCCATACCGCTGCCGCATAATAGCGCGTTCCCGGGCGGGCAGAGCGTCCACCAGCGCACGCAGCCGGGCGGCGTCGGCACGGCTCTCGCAGCCGGCCTCCATGTCGGCTTCATCGGGCAGGGTGTCCGCCAGCGTCAGCTGCCCGTCCGCCTCGAGCGGCTCCTGCAGCGACAGCGTCACTCCCGTCCGCCGCCCCCGCCGCAGATCCATGCGGAGCTCATTTGCTATTCTCCCCCCAACGCGCTTTTGCGGCGCTGAGGGGCTGCGTTTTTCCCAAGGAGTCATCCTCCTCGTCCTCGTAATCCACATCGGCAAACGGCTCCAAATCATCCGTGTCGTCCTCATCATCGCTGCCGCCGCTTACCGTCGGAAGGTCCGGGTACTCGATTTCTTCGTCTGGCACCCCAAACAGCACCACATGGGCGTTCGTGCCATCCCAAACCACCTTGCGGACAAGAGTGCGAATTGCTGCGCGTTTTTCCTCCACGGTCATGGTATCAATATTAGATTTGAACATCGTCAGCAGCTGCCGGAACACATCAAACTCAATGTCACTAAGATGGTACTGCTCTGTCAGGCCCTCCAATTCCTGAATCCGGGAATCAATGTTCCGACACTCCTGACTCAGCTTCTCGATTCGCTTGATGACAAGCCCTTTCGCTGTGCTGTCATCCACAGCCGCGAGGGAATCCACCAGTGCCTCGACCTTCTTCTCGGCCTCTGCCTTATCGCGGCGGGCAGCTGCAAGGCGGTCCTCATAGTCGGTGCGGTTGCCTGTGTAGAATTTTCGGCTTTGCTCCAGCTGTGCGATGAACGTGCCCTGATTGTCCTCCATCATTTTGATTTGCTCGATGATTGCCAAGTCCAGCGTATTGCCGTTGGCATTCCGCTCGTCACACAGCTTGTGCTTGCTGCGGTCTTTTATTTTGCAAACGTAGGTGTAAATTCGTTTTCCGTCTGCCGTTTTGCGCTTGCTCAGCTTCGGGTACATTCGGCTGCCGCAGCGGCAGAACAGAAGTCCCGTCAGCAGCGCTTCATTGCCGCGCGGTTTGCGGTAGGCTTTCGACTTATTGCGGTACAAAGATTCCTGTATCCGTATCCACTCCCTGCCGGGAATAATACCGGGATGCTCCCCCACCGATACGATCCATTCTTCCGGCGACAGATACCTTGTGGCACGTCCTTTCTCCTGATCGGTTCGATTGTAGACCATCAGTCCATGTACACCGTCAAAGGCCGCTTTGTCCGAGAAGATGTCTGCATCCTTATTTACAAGGTAGTTATACACTTCATCGTCGGCTATAACATACACAGGGTTTTGCAAAATCGACTTGATGGAGAAGCGCGTGTGGTATTTGCCGTTTTTCGTCTTGATGCCGCGCTTCATCAGCTCCGCTTCCGTGTACGTCAGTGAATCCGATTCTTGAAAAATCTTGTAAATCAGCCGAATCGTATCTGCTTCTTCCGGGACCAGCTTCAGCTTACAGGCCTTTTTTGATTTACCGTCCACCGTTATGTGCTTGACGCTCTCCGATGCGTACCCCGTCGGAGTCGTTCCGCCCAGCCAGCGGCCGGTCTTTGCCAGTTCGTGCATATTGTCGCGGATGCGCTCAGCAATCGTCTCGCGTTCCAGCTGCGAGAAAACCGAGGCAATGTACATCATGGCGCGACCCATCGGCGTGCCGGTGTCAAACTGTTCCCGGATGGAAACAAAGGCAATGTCCAACCGACTTAATTCTTCAATCAAGGTGGAAAAATCGCTGACATTACGGCTGATACGGTCAAGGCGGTACACGACGATTGCCTTGAATTTGTGCTCATGGGCTGCCTTCATCATCCGCTTGAAGTCCGGGCGGTTCAGGTTGCCGCCGGAAAAGCCTTCGTCTTCATAGACGACCATCGACTCCGCATAGGCATCCCCATAGTGGGTGCGGATGTATTCCCGGCTCAGTTCGACTTGGTTGCCGATGCTCTCGCCCTTGCCGGTAAACTTTGACTTTCGGGAATACACAGCAATACAGTCTTTATTTTTTGCCATTGTCAGCCCCCCTTACGATAGCGTATCCTTGTCACACAAGGGTGCGCGGGTATTCTTCCACATTTTGATATTGAATGCCCTCTACCACTTGGCTTTTCCCACGGTAGAGGACGAATTTCCCTGTGATGGGGCCATAGCGGTGCTCTGTCTGGGCGCATTTTTTCTCGTCCACCAGATGGCGATACTGCTGTGGCTGCTCTGTCGCCCGGATGTCATAGAGCGATTAAACTCTCTGCTGTTGCAAGAACTCCAGCTGCCTTGCCGTACAATGTTATGTAGAACGGCGTAGACAATGTTTCATATTCTTCCTGCGTCTCGATTTTAGCACCAATCGCTTTCTCTATTGCAGCCCTTTCCAACACCAGAATGTAGCAGTGCTTGAGCTCATTTAAGATTTCCAGCGAGGCATAATCGGCATCACCACTTACAAAAGCATGTGCATCAGCATACTGCATTTTTGTGCGGCTAGCTACTACGATAGTACTATTCGGATACTGTTCCTGGTACGATGCGATCGCCCATATTTTATGCCTGTATGACAAAAAAGTACCCCCGCACGGCTTGCACCGTGCGGGGGTGTTGTTGTGTTGAATCACATGGGGCTTGGTGGATGCTAACGCGCCCAACCAGGAGCGGCAGCATTGGGTACCGCTACCCTATGGGGAAACCACACAATTAGTCTTTCTTGCGCAGAACGAGGCCGTAAACGCCGTAGCCCATCAGCAGGGCAACAACTGCCAGGCTGCCGCCGATCAGCGGAGCAGCATTGGTAGCACCGGTCTTAGGCAGAACCTTGGTGGTGTTAGCCGGGGCAGCGGCAGCCTTGACGACCTGCTTCTGGCTGGCAGAAGTGTTGGTCGTGTTGCTGGAAGAAGTGTTGGTCGTATTGCTGGAGGAAGAGCTGGAGGAAGAGTTGCCATTGTCGCTCTTAACATCCTGGAAGACGGGGGTCAGGGTAACCCAGGCATTGCCTTCGTTATCCCAGTTGCCGTTCAGCAGAGCCTTCAGGGTGTCAAACTTGACATGCTCGCCCTTGACAAAGTTAGTGGTCTTGCCACCGTTCTTGTACTGCCAGCCAATCAGCTTCTTGCCAGCGGGAACCTTGCCGTCGTACAGGTTGTCGGTCAGGATGGTGAACTCGTCCTTAGCGGTGAAGTTGTTCTGCGGAGCAGCAACATCTTCCTGAGCGCCGTCCTTATCCTCGACATACTTGATGGTGATGTTCTTCAGCTCGACATCGGTCTTGAGGTCAGCGTAGAAGTTCAGGTAAGCAACACCGTCCTTATCGACGTTCTTGCCAGCCAGTTCCTTCAGGGACTCGAAGGTGACCTTCTCACCAGCGGCATACTTAGCGCCGTTCTGGAACAGAGTCCAGCCGGTCAGCTTCTCACTGGCAGTCAGGTTGATGACGCCAGCAGCGTCGGGCAGGACATACCACTCGGAAGCAGCAGTCAGCTCACCGGTAGCGAAAACAGAGGTAGCGCCGTCAGCCTTGGTGAAGATCATCTTGATCTTGGTCAGGGAGACTTCAGGCTTCTTGACCTCGCGAACCTTAACGTTCACGGTGTCGTTGGTGCCGATGTAAACATCGCCGGTCTCGCACAGCTCATAGCCAGTGGGGACTTCCTTCAGCACAGAGGTGTTGAAAGTGGTAGCGCCATTCTCCAGCTCAATCTTCTCGATAGCGTTGGCCAGAGGCTCACCGTTCTCCAGAATGTAGCTGACGTAGACAACCTTAGCAGGCTTTTTGGTCTCGCGAACCTTAACGTTCACGGTGTCGTTGGTGCCGATGTAAACATCGCCGGTCTCGCACAGTTCATAGCCAGCGGGGACTTTCTTCAGCAGAGAAGTGCTGAAAGTGGTAGCACCGTTCTCCAGTTCAATCTGCTCGATAGCGTTGGCCAGAGGCGCACCACTCTCCAGAATGTAGCTGACATAGACAACCTTGGCAGGCTTCTTAATCTCGCGAACCTTAACGTTCACGGTGTCGTTGGTGCCGATGTAAACATCGCCAGTCTCGCACAGCTCATAGCCTGCGGGAACCTTCTTCAGCAGAGAGGTGCTGAAAGTGGTGGCATCTGCCTCGAGTTCAATCTTCTCGATTTCAGCATCCAGAGGCGCACCGCTCTCCAGAATGTAGCTGACGTAAACAAGTTTGGAAGCGGGCTTCGGAGCCTCGAAAACGGCATCCAGAGTCAGCGTGCCACCCTGAGCATACTGGCTCAGCTTATCCCAGCTATAGTTGGTACCGGGCTTCAGGGTAACTTCGGAGTGACCCAGAGGTACCCAACCAGTCAGTTCCTTGCCTTCGGGAATAACGCTGTCATCTTCAAAAGCATTGCGCAGAGCCCAAGCGTCATATTCCTGCTTGAAAGAATCCGAACCAACTGGCTGATTATCAACATAGTAGTTGATAGTCATTACTGCGTCATCTGCAAACGCTGCAAACGGTACGCACATGACAATCATGAACGCGGCCGCCAGCAGAGCAAGCAGACGAGTTTTGAAATTCGTTTTCTGCATGTTATTTCTCCTATTCATTAAGTATTTATCTAAAGCGTTTTGCAGGCAGGTGCCCCAAGCGCACCCGCCTGCTTGCGCAGTAGATACGGACATATATCCAACACCCCCACTTGGGATGGGAGTGGTGAACCAGAGGTTATTATTTCCTTTGAAAAAGGAAATACAAAAGCCCTAGGGCTTTTCGCCAAAATTTTTGACCTTATTTGCCGGCAGGCCAGCGGGCGGGAAGGAGCGGATCGCTGTTGATGTGTACCTCATCCGCCGCAGTGGTCTCGCCGTCCCGCAGGGGGCGTGCCAGAATGACCATACGCGCATCATCCATCTGGTAGGTGCAGGTGCTTAAGGTCAGCAGACGCTCGGTGGGGTAGGCATAGTCACCGGTGGTATAAAACGCGCGCTTGGCCACCTCGTCCAAAAATGTCTGCTCGGTGGCATCATCCAGATTGATATACTGGTTGAAGTAGAACACATCACCGTCACTCTCGCGCGAGGTTACGGCATAAACCGCTACGATTTTGTAAATCTCACTTTTATATAAGGTATCCAACTGCAGGTAAGGGTGTGCTGTGTAGTAATCAGCATCGCGGTACTTTTGCAGATTGGAGAAGCGGTCGGTATTATTTACACCCATGTTATGCCCATAGATGATAAGGTGGCGTCCGTTTTGCAGGTCGCACTCAAAATCTGCAAAGGGCATGCCGCGCTTATCATCGGCGCGATCCAGATCATGGTATAAGTAAAAGTAATTATCTGTCGTTTGCAGGATCGGCAGGTCAATGTCCACACCCGGTATTTCGATCCAACCCGCAAAATCCGGGTTGCGGGCGATAAGGTCCGCATATTTAGTCCGCTGAGCAGCTTCCTCAGCGGCCGGGTCAGGGGTGGCCTCGGGCTCTTCTATAGTGGGCGCAGCCGTTTCTACCGGCTTAATGGCTTCCATCTCTTTTTTCTGCTTATAGGAAGGGAGCCAGAGGATCAGCCCGCCGACCAGCCCTGCAAAGGCCGCGCCGGAGATAACCCCCGCCAAAAGTGCTTTGGTGCGTTGTTTCATAAACTCAGATCCACAAAATAAGCGTTTCCGTTACTGCCATCTGCCAGCATTTCCTGATAAGCAACAACAAAATCATTGGTGTCCTGCGGTAAATTTACCAGCATCCAGCCGGAAAGGCTCTCGCCTGGCTGCAAGGTTGTCGCATCAGGCATCATAACATCGTCCACAGCATCCAATGCTACGCCAAAGTCATCCTTGCCCCATTGGATTTGAAAATCGTCTTTAAAAATATCGTAGGTCTCATTGCTGGTATTTGTTACAGTCATCATAAAAATGACAAGTTTTTGACCATCGGGAGTTGTAATGCTGTTATATCCATCCACCACACGGGGGGTATCACAGGTAAAATCGAATAACGCCGTCTGTACCGTCTCACTGGCTTCTGCCCGAATAGAAGCATCCGATCCGCCGCAGCCAGCCAGCAGCAGCGCCGCCACCAAAGTTAATACACAAAGGACTGTTTTGTACAAATTAGATGTCGTTTTACTCAAAACCGTTGTATCTCCAAAAGTAATTCTATTCCATCGTACATTTTCTACGATGTCCTTTATAAGGATACAACGAATTCAAGAAAATTTCAAGAGTTACACACACTTTGTCCGCCGCTAAAATGCACAATTATTGTCCAAATTTTGCAGCAAATTGTGATCACCTCGTTTTAATTGTGTAATTTAGTGCGTTGTACCACAATTTATAGTGTTCGGCAAAAGTTTGGCAGGCAACAAATATTCCCGTAATTTCTTGCATCAGAGCGAGCGATGTAAAAAGGCATAGTAGACATCCTCTCTCTCATAAATTTTGAGTGCAGAGGGAGGTGTGTGGTATCGCTAGAAAAAGTGCTCCAATCCATGTAATTGTTTACTATCCTAAAACAGAAGCCGGTCAGCGTGAACTCGCAAACCGGGTTGCCGGTATCCACGCCGATATTGTCAACCACCGTCTTCAAGATTTGAATTGTTCTTCCGAGCAGAAGATTCAACTGCTGGATGCCATCATAAAAACTGCCAAAGAAAAGGCAGGTGAACAGCCCTGATTGGGGTTGTTCACCTGCCCTTTTCTTTTATCCTACCTTTAAAACATCTCTCCCGGCTTTTTCGGCTTATGAGCTTCGTATTATTTTCCCAAGAACGAACGCAGGTATCCGGTGTTCCTATTTTTCTCGCAAAGCGCGTTGGGGTGAGGATAGCATTCTCAATACATCTGCTCGCATAGCTGGCAAAGCGCTTGCCCTTGGCGGGGTCGAAGGTATCCACCGCCTTGATAAGCCCAATCGTGCCGATGGAGATCATGTCGTCCTGTGCGCTGTTCCCGGCATAGTATTTTTTGCAGATATGCGCGACGAGCCGCAGATTGTGGCGGATCAGCGTATCCCGCGCCTGTGCGGCGGCTGCCCCGCCCTTTTGCAGATCGGCAAAGGCCGCGCGCTCCATGTCCGGCGGGAGCGGACGCGGGAAGGACCCGCTTTCGAGATGCAGCGCCAGATACAGAATATGCCCTGCCGCCGCCTGCAAAAACAAACCAAAAATGCCCAGCATACACACCACCTCGCGGAAGTGTATGCCGGGCATGGAAATTCTATTCTGTCTTTTGGGTGGCGAACGCCGGGTTGGCGCGGGTCTCCTTGCCGCAGACGGTTTGGAGCTGTGCAAAGGCGCGGCGCACGTCGGCGGGGACGTCCCCATGGGCGATGAAGCCTTTTTCTTTACAGCGCAAACTGCACCGCGCAGAAGGCGGCGTAGATCGCCAGGAGCAGGATGCCCTGGGCGCGGTGCAGCTTGCCCTTGACGAGGGCGGGGACCGTCAGGATCAGCATGACGGCCAGCATGACCGGCAGATCCAGCACAAGGCTGGAATTGATGCCGAACAGCGTGGCGCTCTGCGGGATGGTGAAGGGTGCCAGCGTGATCGACATGCCGCTGACCAGCACAAGGTTAAAGACATTCGCACCGACGATGTTGCCCAGCGACAGGTCGCTGTGGCCCTTGACCAGCGAGGTGATGGCCGTGACCAGCTCGGGCAGCGAGGTACCGAGCGCGACAAACGTCAGGGCGATGACGCTCTCGGGCACGCCGAGGGCCTGCGCGATCAGGGTGCCGTTGTCCACGAGCAGGTTTGCGCCGACGGCGATCAGCACCGCGCCCAGCACAAGCAGGATCAGCGTCTTGGCGAGGGGCATTTCCTCCTCCTCGGACGCCTCTTGCTCACCGGCGGGGGTGTTTTTCATCTGCAGCACGTTGACGGCCATGTACGCCACAAACATTGCCAGCATGATGATGCCCATGACGCGGGTGAATCTGCCGAAAACATAGGCCGCAATGCAGTAGATGGCCGCCGCCGCGAAGAAGAAGGCGACGGGGGTTTTCAGCGTTTTGGGGTCTACCCTGCCGGGGCGCACCGCAATCGTGATGGCCGCGATCAGTGCCGCATTGCAGATGACCGAGCCGATGGCGTTGCCGTAGGCGATCTCGCCATGGCCGGACAGCGCGGACATCGTGGAGACCATGACCTCCGGCAGCGTCGTGCCGATGGAGACCACCGTCGCGCCGATGAGCAGCTCCGGCAGGTGGAAGCGGCGGGCCAGTGCGGACGCGCCGTCAACAAACCAGTCGCCGCCCTTGATCAGGAACAACAGACCGACAATAAAAAGCAGCACAGGGATGAGCATATTGATTCCTCCGTTAAAAATGCACGTTATGTGTCGGAAATTATATTATACCACGGCAGTCCGGGTGCCGTCAAACGGGGCGGGGTTTAAAATGTAAAAATGTAGCCTTTCGCGCGCATGGCTTCCCCCCGGAGGGGGAAGCTGTCAGTGGCCCCGACCACTGACTGATGAGGGTCGACCTTGCAGATGCTGCCCGTTTACAGGCTGCTGCCGTGCACACGCCCCTCATCCGGCCCTGCGGGCCACCTTCCCCCGCGGGGGAAGGCAAAAAGCCCCCCAATTCTTGCACACTTTCCTGCGTTGTGTCCTGCCAACACAAACACAAAACCCCGCAGGGAGTACCTGCGGGGCTCTGTGCATAGAGGGGTGGGAAAGTATATAAAGGTCAGTGAATGTCTTGATTGATTACAAATATTATTATAGCAAGTTTTCTTAAAATGTCAAATGTCAGACTTGCATTTTGGTTTTCAAAAGATTATAATAAAGTCATTCCTACTTAATTTTATTTAGCAAGCGCACAAAAAAGCATACTTTTCCAATTTTGTTAAAGATAACAGTGATTGTATACTTCACTTTATTTTTTTGTGCGCATTACACAAAACAATGACAAGGAGTCAATCCATGGACGATTTGGACCACAAAATCCTACAACTGCTGGCGGAAAATGCGCGTATGCCCGTTAAGGACATCGCCCAGCGGGTCAGCCTGACCAGTCCCGCCGTATCCAGCCGCATCCACCGCCTGGAGCAGGAGGGCGTCATCGGCGGGTACACTGTCGTGCTGCGCCACCCCGACGCGCCCGCCCGGGTCGAGGCGCTGATCTCGGTACTGGTGGACGCAGCGACCCGCGCGAGCTTTCTGACCATGATCGAGCAGGAGCCGCAGGTCTTGCAGTGCTTCCGCGTGACAGGCAGCTACAACTTTATAATTAAGGTAAGCTGCACCGACATTGACGCGCTGGAGCACCTGCTGACCAAGATGCAGAAGATGGGCTCCACCAACACCCAGATCATCCTGAATACCCAGCTGGACCGCGGTCTGGCATTCGACGAATAAGCGAGGTTTTTATGGCACATTTTTGCAAAAACTGCGGTCTGCTGACTGCCCCGTACGACGAGCGGTGCCCCAAGTGCGGCGCACCGCTGCCGCATATCCCGATGGGCGAGGCTCTGTTGGAGTCCATGCGTCAGTCCCCGGAGGGCACCGTTGAGACCGGCGAGCCGCTGTACGAGCAGGACCTGGAGGAGGACCGCATCGACGCCATGAGCCAGGGCGCGACGACGGCGGCCATGCTGCTGTTCGCCATCCCCATCGCCGGGTTCGTGCTGGCGGTGGTGTGGAGCTTTGGCGGCACGCAGGACCCTGCCCGCAGGCGGCTGGCCCGGGCGTACCTGATCCGTGCGCTGGTCGTGGCGGGGCTGGTCATCCTGTTTGTGGCTGTGGCCGCGATGGTGTTTACCGCCGCGCTGCACAGCCAGCTGGCCTACTACTATTACCGTTGAGGAGGCGCCATGAAAGCATCTGTCATCATCCCCAACCTGAACGGTGCGGGCTGGCTGCGGGATTCCATCGAGTCCGTCTGGGCGCAGACCGAGCAGGATTTTGAGCTGATCGTCATTGACAACGGCTCCACCGACGAGAGCCTGGACATCGCCCGCAGCTACTGCGGGCGGGACCGCTACACTTTAATTGAAAACGCCGGGAACACCGGCTTTTCCCATGCGGTGAACCAGGGCATTGCGATTGCCAAAGGCGAATACATGGCGCTG
>UMLQ01003447.1_pt1 | contig 11046 bp, 7 predicted proteins | sample 1966631 | NCBI WGS metagenome assembly UMLQ01 (sample SAMEA4836206, study PRJEB28245) | human gut metagenome | biome: gut microbiome; material: fecal sample | place: Denmark | collected 2008 | reverse complement strand
CGGCGGGCTCGCCGGAGCCTGTCCCGTGACCGCGCGCGGCGGTGCGGTGCTCGGCTATGCCGTGTTCCGCATGGACGACGCCAACTTCGACGCCTTCTTCGCGCCCCTGCTGCGCGGCGCGGACGATCTGCTGCTCGTCGATGCGACGTGGCGGTTGCTCTACGCCTCCCAACCCCTGCGCGCCGACGATACCCTTGCCCTGCTGCGCGCGCAGCTGCTCTCCGGCAAATCTCTCTCCGATGGGGACGGCGAGCGCAGCTACTACGTCGGCGCCTGCGCGGAAAGCGGCTTTTCGCTCATTCTGCAGCAGCCGCAGACCTATACCGCGCAGGTCGTCCGGTCGATCTACCTCGTCGCCGCGCTGATGGGCGCGCTGTGTCTGGTGCTCTGTCTCGTGTGCGCCTGGTGGCTCAGCCGCCGTCTCTTTGAGCCGGTCAACGAGCTCGACGGCGCGATGCGCCGCGTCGAGGGCGGTGATTACGATGTGCGCATCGAAAGCACACGGCAGGATGAAATGGGCCGCCTCGCGGCGAGCTTCGACCGCATGACGGCGGAGTACCGCCAGAACCTTGAGCGCAGCGTGCAGCGCGAGCGCGAGCTGAACGAAACGCGCCTGCGGATGCTCCAGTCCCAGCTCAACCCGCACTTTCTCTACAACACGCTCGACTGCATGAAGTGGCTCGGCGTGACCGGCGGCGTGCCGCAGGTGGCGGAGCTGGCCGCCGACCTCGCCGCGCTGCTGCGCGCGGGCATCTCCGGCAGCGAGTACATCACGCTTGAGGAGGAGCTTGAGCTGATCGGGCGCTACCTCGCCATTCAGGAGGTCCGCTTCGGCGACCGCTTCGTCTGTGAACTTGATGTGGACGAGCGCTTCCAGCACTGCGTGGTGCCCAAGCTCATTTTACAGCCGCTGGTGGAAAACGCCATCATCCACGGCGTGGCCGACAGCGACGAGGGCTTCATCAAGCTCTGGGCGGAGGAGGACGCGGAGGGCTATCTGCTGCTCAAGGTGTCCGACAACGGCAGCGGCATCCCGCCGGAGGTACTCGAACGGCTCAACAGCCATGAGCTTATTCCCGGCGGCCATCTGGGCCTGAACAACGTGGACCGCATCGTGCGCCTGAGCTACGGTGAGAGCTGCGGTCTGAGCGCATATCCGAACGAGGGCGGCGGCAGCTGCGTGCAGCTGCGGCTCCCGATGCAGAAAGGAGAGGACCATGCTCAAGGTACTGATCGTTGACGACGAGGCCGTGGTGCGCCGCGGCATCGTGCTCGGCATCGACTGGGCCTCGCTCGGCTGTGCCGTGGTCGGCGAAGCCGCCAACGGCGAGGAGGGTCTGGCCGCCGCCGAGCGCTACAGCCCCAACCTCATCATCACCGACGTGCGGATGCCGCACATGGACGGCATCGAGATGATGCGCGTCCTGCGCGAGCGCGGCAGCACCGCTCACGTCATCGTGCTCACCGCCTACAACGACTTCGACTATGCCCGCTCGGCGCTTCGCTTCGGCGCGGCGGACTATCTTCTGAAGCCCTTCCGCGACCAGGAGCTCGTCGCCGCCATCGAGCGCGTGCGCGAGAAGGCCGAGGCCTTCTCCTCCCGCAGCGCGCAGGACGATCTGCTGGCGCTGCCCAAGGGCGACAAGAGCAAATATGTGCTCCAGACGCTCGAATACATCGCCGCGCACTACGCCGACGCGGACATCAACATCACCACCATCGCCCGCTCCATCGGCATCAGCGAGGGCCATCTGAGCCATGTGTTCAAAAAGGAGACGAGCTACACCGCGCTCGGCTACCTCACGCTCTACCGCATCCACATGGCGCGCAGGCTCCTCGCCGACTGCCGCTACAAGGTCTACGAGGTCGCCGGCATGGTCGGCTACCGCGATGTCGCCTACTTCGGCTCGACCTTCAAAAAGCTCACCGGCCTCTCCCCCTCGGAGTATCAGGACCGCTGCCGGTAGAACGCGCAAGCTGCACAAAAAAGTACGGAACATACCGGACAAGCTCAGCGGACTTTCACAGCATTTCGCAGAAATGCCCGCATAATCGCAGACTTGTCCCGTTCCGCGCCGACGCCGCGGAAGGTATAATACGGTATGTGGTATTTTATGCCGCAACTACAAACGAAGGAGAACAACGATGAAAAGAAAACTCTTAGCGCTCCTGCTTGCCTCCGTCATGGTCCTCAGCCTTGTCGCCTGCGGCCAGAAGGAGACTCCGGACACGCCCGAGACGCCCGACGATCAGGAAGAGGTCAAGGACTACTCCGGCTACACCATCCGCATCTATTCCAACTCCAACTCCACCGAGCGCACCACCTGGCTCATTCAGGAAGCCAAGGACGCCGGCTTCACCATCAGCATTGACGATAACTCCGTCATCTCCGGTGATACCGCCGCCATCCAGGCCGCCAATGAGAACAAGGACGGCGACATCCTCTTCGGCCTCAACGAGACCCGCTGGAGCCAGGTCGTCGACGGCGTTTACGAGAACCTCAAGCTCGTTGACTGGACTCCCACCTGGGCAGGCGAGGTCGGCGAGTACGCCTATCCCGGCGCGGCCTACGGCCTCGTCATCCAGAACGTTCTGATGCTCTACCGCAACGACGAGCTCGGCACCAACGGCGAAAAGCTCCACTTCCAGCACTGGGCCGACATCGTGGACTGCGGCTACACCTGGTACCGTCAGAACAAGGTCGGCGGCACCACCAACGCCAACATCAACTCCGCGATGCTCTACGCCTTCGTCGATCCCTCCTCCCCCGCCGGCGGCATCTCCACCGAGGGCTGGGAGACGCTGTGGAAGTACTGCGCCGAGGGCAAGTACTCCTCCGACGACACCTATAAGTACGGCTTCGATCCTCTGAACAAGGGCGACGTCGCTGTTTCCACCTTCTACTCCTCTTCTCTCTACGGCAAGATCGACGCCGCAGCCGAGAGCTCCAAGCATCCCCTCAAGGGCGCTATGACTCCCGAGAACTGGGACCTCGTTGAGATCGACGACGGCACCTATTACATCGCCGAGTACATCGGCATCCTCGATAAGGCTGGCCGCACCGAGGAAGAGACCGAGGCTGTCAAGGCGTTCGCCGAGTGGTTCGGCTCTGCCGAGACGCAGGCGGCCTGGGGCGAGGAGTTCGACTCCTATCCCTGCAACACCGCCGCGGCTGACATCCTCTATCCCGACGGCATCCCCGCCATCTACACCCTCAAGAATTTCGCTCTGACCAAGGTCGACGGCACCGACATGACTTATGCCGAGTACGTTGCCGAGCACTCCAGCGAGTGGACCAACATCATGACCAACCTCGGCTTCTACTGGGCCGACGCCTCCGCCGCCGTGGCGGAGCCCGACTGGGCCAACCTCGACTGGGCGACCCTGACCCAGAAGGCCGCGTAAGGCAAGCCCCGCGCACCGCGTCCCGCGGAGAGGCTCAGCGGGATACCGACTGTTGTGTGTTTTCAGGCGAGCCGGGATCTCTCCGGCTCGCCTGATCTCTTTATTCCGAATACAAAAAGAGGAGAATCCATTATGATCCGGCTCAATGACATCGTTGTGAAGTTCGGCGACTTCACCGCCCTGCACAGCATCAACGTCCATGTGAAGGAGGGCGAATTCTTTACCTTCCTCGGCCCCTCCGGCTGCGGCAAGACCACCACGCTCCGCACCATCACGGGCTTCATCGAGCCGGCGGAGGGCTCCGTCGTGGTCAAGGGCCGCGACATCACGCGCGTCCCCATCGAGGACCGCAACATCGGCATCGTGTTCCAGAGCTACGCGCTCTTCCCGACGATGACCGTATACGACAACATCGCCTTCGGCCTCAGGGTCAAGAAGGCAAAGAAGGACGAGATCGACCGCAAGGTGCGCGAGATCGCGCGCAAGGTCGACCTTTCCGACGAGCAGCTCAAAAAGGCGGTCTCTCAGCTCTCCGGCGGTCAGCAGCAGCGCGTGGCCATCGCCCGCGCCCTCGTCACCGGCCCCGCCATCATCTGCATGGACGAGCCGCTGAGCAACCTCGACGCCAAGCTGCGCGTGCAGCTGCGCAACGAGCTGAAGAAGATGCAGAAGGACTTCGGCATCACCACCATCTACGTCACCCACGATCAGGAGGAGGCGCTGACGCTCTCCGACCGCATCGCGGTGTTCAACAAGGGCTTCATCGAGCAGATCGGCACGCCCAATGAGGTCTACAACCACTCGCAAACCGAATTTGTCTGCAATTTCATCGGTGACATCAACCGACTGAATGACGATACCGTGTCCGCCCTCCGCGCTGCCGGCGCGGAGGTGGACGCAAGCAAGCACAACTACATCCGTCTCGAGCGTCTGCACGTCAACGTCGTCCCGCGCGGCGGCGAGATCGCGCTCGACGGCACGGTGGAGAGCTGCGAATACTACGGGCTCTACATCAAGTATTACATCCACGTCGGCACGCAGAGCCTCAAGGTCATTGAGAAGAACGACGGCGTGAACATCTACGACCCGGGCCAGCGCGTCAAGGTCATCCTGAACCCGAACGACATCATGGCCTACGCGCCCTCCGCGGAGGAGGTGGAGTGATGGGCGGCTCTCTTGCTAAGTCCCGCTTCGACGCGGCGTTTGTGGTGCGCATGATCGGCATCGTGCTCTTTGCCTACTTCTTCTTCGGCTTCATGCTCCTGCCGTGCCTCAATACGCTCACGAGCATCTTCACCGCCACGAACGCCGAGGGCGTGCGCGATCCCTTCGCGGTCATCCGCTTCTTCTTCGCGGGCAGCATGGGCCGCTACGTCTGGAACTCCCTCAAGCTCGCCATCTGCCTGGTCGTCACGGTCAATGTGGTGGGCGTGTCCATCGTGCTGCTGACGGAGTATTTCGACATCAAGGGCGCGAACATCCTGCGCCTCGGCTACATGACCACGATGATTTACTCCGGCGTCGCGCTGGTCACGGGCTATCTGTTTCTCTACGCCTCCGACGGCATTCTCACCACCGCGCTCGTCAACGCCTTCCCGAGCTTTGATCCAAACTGGTTCTCGGGCTTCAACGCGGTGCTCTTCACCATGACCTTCGCCTGCACGAGCAACCACGCGCTCTTCCTGCGCAACGCCATCCGCGGCATTGACTACAACACCGTCGAGGCCGCGCGCAACATGGGCGCGAAGCCCTTCAAGGTTCTCTGGAAGGTCGTTTTCCCGACGCTCGTGCCCACCATGTTCTCGCTGACGGTCATGACCTTCATCACGGGTCTGTGCGCCATGTCCGCCCCCACGCTGCTCGGCTACGACTCCATCAACCCCGAGATCGTGCGTCTTGCCGGCTCGTCCACGGCGGACGAGGCCTTCCCGCAGGCGCGCGCCGCGCTGCTGTCCATCATTCTCGCGATGTTCACCATCGTGCTGCTCACCGTGCTCTCCGCCTACGAGCGCAAGGGCCACTACCTCTCCGTCTCCAAGACCAAGGCGCGGCTGCAAAAACAGAAGATCACAAATCCCGTCTGGAATACCCTCGCGCACATCTATGCCTATGTCCTCTTCATCATCTACATGATCCCCGTGGTGATGATCGTCATTTTCTCATTCCAGACCTACGGCGCCATCCGCATGAAGAAGCTCGACCTTTCCAACTGGACGCTCATCAACTTCTTCGGCACGCAGGACTATCAGTACCTCACCTCGCGCGGCACCTACAAGGTGCGCAAGGGCTCCATCTCCGGTCTATTCGCCAACGAGGCGACGCTCGGCGGCATCAAGATGAGCTTCGTGCTCTCCATCCTCGCCGCGGCGCTCGCGTGCCTGATCGTCGTGATCGCCTGCAACTACATCTTCAAAAACCGCAACAAGAAGTCCGGCGTGGTGCTGGAATACTGCCTGCTTTTCCCGTGGCTGCTGCCGACCATTCTCATCTGCTATTCCTACCGCACCTACTTCAACGCCGAGAACATCTGGTACGTCGGCAATGTGAACCTCTACTTCGCCGAGCACGTCCGCATCCTGCTCGTGCTGGCCTACACGGTGGTCAAGCTGCCGTTCTCGCTGCGCATGATCAAGGCGGCGTTTTACGCCATCGACGAGGAGCTGGAGGACGCCGCGCGCAACATGGGCGCGAGCGGCCTGATGACCTTCCTCAGGGTCAAGCTGCCCATCATCCTACCGAGCGTGCTGGCGGTGTTCGCACTGAACTTCAACGCGCTCTTTACCGAGTACGATATGTCCGCCACCTTTGCCAGCTCCTACGGCACGAGCTACGCCATGGTCATTCAGGCCATGTGCGCGGAGGAGGGACTGTACGGCTACAACGTCAACGCCTCGGGCCGCCGCTGCGCTTCGACCGTGTTCATCATGCTGGTGTCCGGCGTGATCCTCTATCTGGTCTACGGCGTGGGCGCGCGCGATCTCGGTGAGCGGCTGGAGGCCAGGGAGCGCCGCCGCAGACGCGTGGCAAAGCTGACGGGACTGTTCAAAAAGGAGCCCGCCGCCGTGGCGGCGGAAGCGGAGGAAGCGGCGGTCGCCGCCTCTGTCCCCGACGAGCCGGGAGAAAAGCTGTAATGAAGATCAATACCATTGTTTTTGATATGGGCGGCGTGCTGCTGGACTTCGGCGCGGAGCTGTTTTCCCGCCGCCTGCACGTCGGCGCGGAGGGCGAAGCGCTCCTCAGGCAGCACCTGCTGTGCACGACCGACTGGGTGCGGCTCGACCGCGGCACCATCACCGAGGAGGAGGTCTATGCCCACGCCTGCGCCAGGCTCCCCGCGGAGCTGCACGCCGCGGCGGAGTACATCATCTACCATTGGAACGAGCCGATCGTGCCCATCACGGGCACGGCGGACGTGGTGCGCGAGCTGAAGGCAAGGGGCTATACGCTCTATCTGCTCTCCAACGCCGCCCGCCGCCAGCACACCTACTGGCACGACATTCCGGGCAGCGAGTGCTTTTCCGGCACGCTGATCTCGGCGGACGTTCACCTGCTCAAGCCCGAGGCCGCTATCTATCAGGCGCTGTTCGACAAATTTGACCTCACGGCGTCGAGCTGCCTGTTCGTCGACGATTTCCCGCCGAACATCGAGGCGGCGGAAAACGCCGGTATGCAGGGCATCGTGTTCCACGACGCCGGTCAGCTGCGCGAAGAACTCAAAGCGCGCGGGATCCTCTGATCCCGCGCGTTTGCCTTGAAAGGAGATCGTTTCCATGTCCATTCTCAAGCTCACCCCCGCCTGTAAGGACTATCTCTGGGGCGGAGCAAAGCTCATCACCGATTACGGCAAGCGGTATGACGGCGCGCGTCTCGCGGAAACATGGGAGCTGAGCAGTCATCCCGACGGTCCGTCCGTGCTCGCGTCCGGTCCCGACGCGGGCAAAACGCTCGCGGAATATCTTGCCGCGCACCCCGGGGCGCTGGGGGAGCACGGGCGGAAATTCGCGGAGCTTCCGGTGCTCATCAAGCTCATCGATGCGGCGAAGGATCTCTCCATTCAGGTCCATCCCGATGACGCCTACGCCCGCGCGCACGAGGGACAGAACGGCAAAACGGAGATGTGGTACGTCCTCTCCGCCGAGCCGGACGCCTTTCTCTACTGCGGCTTTTCGCGCGATATTTCCCGGGACGAGCTAAAGCGCCGCATCGCAGACAACACACTGCCCGAGGTCCTGCGCCGCGTGAACGTCAAGGCGGGCGACACAGTGTTCATCCCCGCGGGCACCATCCACGCCATCTGCCGCGGCATCGTGGTGGCGGAGGTGCAGCAGAGCAGCAACGTGACCTACCGCGTGTGCGACTACGGCCGCCTCGGTCCCGACGGAAAGCCCCGCGCCCTGCACATCGCGCAGGCGCTGGACGTGACGCGCCGGACCGCCGGCGTTCCCACGCCGGACTTCGGCGGACACCTTGCCCGCTGTGACTATTTTACCGTCGATCTGCTCGCCGCGCCGCAGGCGGCGCCGTGCGGCGCGGAGTCCTTCCTCTCGCTGCTGATCCTTGACGGCGAGGGCGAGGTCCGCTGCGGCGGCGAGGCCGTCAGAGCGAAGAAGGGCGAGAGCCTCTTTCTCCCCGCCGGCAGCGGCGAAGCGCGGCTCACGGGCACGCTCCGCGCCCTCGCCACACGCATCTGAGTGCAGGCAATAAGGAAAGCGGGAGAAGCGCGCCGCGCTTCTCCCGCTTTTCCTTACGGCTGCTGTTGCTGCTGGGAATTGGTCTGACTGATCTCGGGCAGAAACTCCACGAAGCGGATGGAATAGAGGTCCGCGCTGATGTAGCTCTGCTCGTCGGGCTGGTAAAGCGCGATGTAGTCGTTGCCGACCTCGTAGAGGATGCCGTGGGTGACGATGGTGTTCTGCGTGCCGATCAAAAAGCTCACGATCACGCTGCGGCCCACGTTGCGCGCCATCAGGCTCTTCCACGAGCTGTGGAGGATCTGCTCCGCCACGCTCATGCCGTTCGGAGCGGCAGGCAGCGGGCCAAGACCGGGTGCGATCTGCTGCGCCCCCATCACAGCGTCGGGCGCGGCCGGCGGCGCTCCTCCCTGCACCGCGCTGGGCGCCATACCCTGCTGCCGGCCGTTCTGCGTCGTGCCGCTCTGCGCGGAGCCGAAGGCGCGGTCCACCATCTGCTGCGGCCTTTTCTGCATAGTGCTGTTGTCGATCATGGTCTGGTATGTGCTCGCGTCTCCCTGCGTCATCACGGCGGGAAGATAGCGGTCGTTGTCCGGCGCGCCGCAGCGCGTGAGCTCGATCATAGCGTCCATTCCTTTCAGAGCCTTGGATTTCGTCTCCTATGTATCGTAGTAGGCTTCCGTGGGGTCGTAGAAGCAGTGGTCGCCGATGCGCACGCGGAACACTCCGACCTGCGAGGGAAAATTCTGGCGGCAGGTATCCGAAAAGGGATTGAAAAACCACAGCGCGTCCCCGAGTCCTGTCAGACGGTTGCCCGCCATCGCCCAATCCGCGATGGAGTAGTGGACGTCCGTCGGGCGCATATTGTAGATGTTCTGCGGATTGTAGGCCCCCCGCTCCGTCTCGCTCGCACAGACGAACTGCCCCGGCTGCATGATGATCTTTCGGATGCTGCCCTGCCCCACGCGGGCGTATTCGCCGCCCGAGGCGGTCACGCGGTTCATCACGACGCTCGCCACCGCCTTCATGCCGTTCTCCCCCTCGCCGCCCGCCTCGCACTCGATGAGCCGCGCCAGCAGCTCGCGGTCGGAGTAGGCCATCGCCTCGCCTCCTTGCCTGCTGTTTTGTTCATCTCAGCCTATGCGCCGGCGCGCGTCCGCGTGAAAATTTTTTTGAAAATACGGGAACTTTTTTCCGCGCTTTTCGTCAAAGCTTATTGTGCGAGGACGAAAAAAGCCCCCGGCCGAGAACGACAGCGCCCCACGGAAGCTCCGTGAGGCGCTGTTTTTTGTTTTATGGGATCTCTTCCTCGACCGGCGGGTTTTCCGCCGCCGCGTCCTGCGCGGCCATCGCCGCAGAACTCATCGCGCCGAGACCGCCGCGCATCTTGATCTCCTCCCACTTTTCGCGGGTGATGAGGAGCTGCCGCGGCTTGGAGCCCTCGAACGGCCCCACGATGCCGCGCTGCTCCATCTCGTCGACGATGCGCGCGGCACGGGAATAGCCGAGCTTCAAGCGCCGCTGGAGCATGGAAACGGACGCCTGTCCGGTCTCCATCACCACGTCGATGGCGGCGGGAAGCAGCTCGTCGCCCTCGTCGGCGACCGGCTCGGGAGCCGCGCCGGAGGGTGCGCCCTTGCCGCCCTTTTCCCTCTCGGCGACCGCCTGCTCGATCTTGTCGATCACGCTCTCATCGTACTGCGCGGCGCCGTTCGCCTTGACGAAGCCGACCACGCGGTCGATCTCCTCGGCGGAGATGAAGCAGCCCTGCACGCGGCGGGGCTTGCCCTCGCCGAGCGGGGCGTAGAGCATATCGCCGCGGCCGACAAGCTTTTCCGCGCCGGTGGTATCGAGAATGATGCGGGATTCGAGCGAGGACGCGACCGCGAAGGCGATGCGGCTCGGAATGTTGGCCTTCATCAGGCCCGTGATGACGTCCGCCGATGGACGCTGCGTTGCAATGACCAGGTGCATTCCGGCGGCGCGGCCCATCTGCGCCACGCGGCAGATGGACTCCTCGACCTCCTTCGCCGCGACGAGCATGAGGTCGGCCAGCTCGTCAATGACGACCACGACGCTGGGCAGCTTCTTGAGCGTTTCGTCCGCTGCGGCAAGGGCGTTATAGCCCGCAATATCCTTGACGTTGTGCTCCGAGAAGAGCTTGTAGCGCTTCATCATCTCGTAGACCGCCCACTGCAATGCGCCCGCCGCCTTCTTCGGGTCGGTGACGACCGGAATGAGCAGGTGAGGGATGCCGTTGTAGGGCGCAAGCTCGACCATCTTCGGGTCGACCATGATGAAGCGCACCTCGTCCGGCGTGGACTTATAAAGGAGCGAAACGATGAGCGAATTGGTGCAGACGGATTTGCCGGAGCCGGTCGTGCCGGCGATGAGGACATGCGGGAGCTTGGCAATGTTGCCGATGATGTTGTTGCCCGCAATGTCCTTGCCGACGGCGAAGGCGACACTCGATTTGTGCTGTGTAAACTCGTGGGACTCCAGCACGTCGCGGATGTGGACGGCGGAGACGAGCTTGTTCGGCACCTCGATGCCGACGACGGAGATCTTATCGGGGATGGGCGCGATGCGCACGCCCGACGCGCCGAGCGCAAGGGCGATGTCGTCGGCAAGGTTCGTGATCTTGGAGAGCTTCACGCCCTGATCGAGCGTAAATTCGTAGCGTGTGACGCTGGGGCCGCGCACCACGTCGCCCGCGCGGGCGTCCACGCCGAAGCTCTTGAGCGTTTCGGCAAGGCGGCGAGAGTTGTTGCGCAGCTCCGCGCCCGCCTCCACGGCGTTGCCCGCGCCGCCCTCGTCGAGCAATGTGATGGGCGGGAAGGTGTACTCGGGAATGTCCTGCTCCAGCTCGGATTCGATCTCACCGGCGACCTTCTCGGCCTCGGCAGCGACCTCCTCCGGCGCGGAGGACTTTGCGGGCGCATTGGCTGCG
>UMLQ01005167.1_pt1 | contig 11097 bp, 10 predicted proteins | sample 1966631 | NCBI WGS metagenome assembly UMLQ01 (sample SAMEA4836206, study PRJEB28245) | human gut metagenome | biome: gut microbiome; material: fecal sample | place: Denmark | collected 2008 | reverse complement strand
AAATATAAGCAACAAGTGATACGGATAACAGAACGGCAGGAGTTTATATATTCCTGCCGTTCTTCCTCGGATACAGGTATTGCATTTGCCGCCGTCATCGGTTATAATGTTCGTGTTACGGCAGAGCCGCATTGACGGAAAATGAGAAAGGAAAAACAAAATGTTTGATCATTCGGGAATCTGGCTCGGGGATACGGCTGAAAAGGACAGCTACCGCGATTTTCTCTGTAAATTCACTCTTGCCGCTGTCGGAAAGCTGACTCTTAAGGTCTCTGCGGACAGTAAATTTGTCTGCTTTCTTAACGGAACGCTCTGCGGGTTCGGGGAATGCGCGGATTTTCCGTCGCGCCGGGAGTATTATACGTTTGACATATCGAAGGCGGCGTTGACCGGGGGAAATGAACTTGCCTTCACCGTATGGCACCTCGGGGAAGGGTCTTCTACTTATATTGTCGGCGATGCGTTTCTTGCTTTCGCTGTGGAGTGTGAAGGAAAAACCGTTGCCTCGTCGGACGGAGAGGTATATGCAAGGAGAAATCCGTATTACATTTCCGGCCGCTGCCGCAGGATAACCTCCCAGCTCGGTTACGGTTATGCTTACAATGCGGCGGGGAGGGAAGAAAAATATAAAAAGGCGGTCGTGACCGGCAGGATACCCGCCGTCAGCCGCGGAATACCGAACCTCAGGATGCTGCCGCCGAAAAAGGCGGATTTGCTGTCACGCGGCGGAAGTCTGATCTTCGATCTCGGGGAGGAGACCGTTGGATACCTTTTCATAAAATACCGCGCGGAGCGTGAGCAGACGCTTACCGTCAGCTACGGGGAACATCTGAGAAACGGTCACGTCGCGCGGCTGATCCACGACCGCGATTTCAGCGTCACGTACACGGCAAAGACAGGTGAGAACGAATTTGTAAATCCCATGCGCCGCCTTGCAGGAAGATATCTTGAGGTTGAGGCGGAGTATCCGGAGGAGCTTGAGGGGGCGGTCATAACCCTCTGCCCCGTAAAGCTGCCGGTGCGGAGGAAAAAGCGGGATTTTGCCTCTGATACCGACCGGAGAATACACGATACGGCGGTAAAGACACTTGAGTGCTGTATGCACGAGCATTACGAGGACTGCCCGTGGAGAGAGCAGGCGCTTTACACGATGGACAGCCGGAATCAGATGCTGTGCGGCTATGATGCCTTTTACGGCTACGCGTTTCAGCGGCATTCTCTGCGCCTTATTGCACAAAGCCTGCGGGACGACGGTCTGCTTGCGATCTGCGCACCGGGCGATTCTCCGATAGAAATACCGTTTTTCTCGCTTGTCTACCCGATCCAGATTTTCGAATATACCGAAAGGACCGGCGACCGGTCGGTGCTTGATTTTGCCGGACCGGTGATACGGAGGATAATGCAGACCTTTGCCGGCGCCGTCGATGAAACCGGGCTGATCCCGGCATTTCCTTCGCCGTGCTGGAATTTTTATGAGTGGACGGACGGAAGCGACAGCATCGGGGATCTGACGGGTTGCCGGGACATGAGGCTGCGATACGACCTGATACTGAACTGTATGTATATTTACGCTCTCGGCTTCTGCGGCCGGCTTTTCGGAACGGAGACCGACTGCTCCGCGATGAAGGAGGCGGTCAGGAGGACGTTTTATATCCCGGAGGACGGGCTTTTCAGGATGTCAACGGTTGACGGCCGGTATTCGGTTCTCGGTAATGCGCTTGCGATGCTGTGCGGGCTCGGCGACAGCCGGCTTCCCGAAAGGCTTGTTTCCGGAAAGAACATGATCCCGGTGTCGCTTTCGATGGTGACGTTCCTGTACGACGCGCTGCTTGCCGCCGACGGAAGGTATTCTGACTTTGTGCTTGCCGATATCCGGAGAAAATGCGGGAAAATGCTTGATGCCGGAGCCACAACTTTCTGGGAGACGGAGCTTGGGGCTGAAGATTTCGGCGGCGCGGGCAGCCTGTGCCACGGCTGGTCGGCACTTGCGGTGCATTATTTCGTCCGTCTCGGAGCGGTGTGAGGGCATTCCGACGGTTTCCCGCCTCAAAATGCTGTTTTTCCTTACCGTTTGACAAACCCGCTTTACGGTGGTATAATATTTCCGCCGTCCGGTTTTCTTCAGGACGGGAATAAGATTCGGGGAGTCTGTTTTATGGACAGGATTGCAAGCTTTTCGGTCGATCATGACCTTATTGAGCCGGGAATATACATTTCGCGCATCGACGGCGACATTGTCACCTATGACCTGCGCACGAGGAAGCCGAATGCCGGAGACTACATGGACAATCTGACCATGCACACCGTCGAGCATATGCTTGCGACGTTTCTGCGCAACTCGGAGATCGGCGGGGAGGTCATATATTTCGGCCCGATGGGATGCCGGACGGGGTTTTATCTGCTTGTCCGCGGCCGCAGACCGGAGGAGGTGCTCTCTGCACTGAAAAAGGCTCTTGCAGACACGGTGTCGTATGAGGGCGCGGTTTTCGGCGCGGCAAGGAAGGAATGTGGAAATTACCGCGAGCTTGACCTTCAGAGCGCGAAAAAAGAGTGTAGGCGGTATCTTTCCGTGCTTGAGTCGCGGGAAAACGATTTCAGATATGCGGAGTGACTGAGGATATGACCGGAAAAACAAAAACAGTCGGCATAATTGCCGCGATGAAAACAGAGGCAGAGAGGATAATCTCGGCGATGGACAACACGTCGGTGAAGATAATCAGCGGGATGGTCTTCACCTCCGGAGAGATTTCCGGGGTGAGGTGCGCCGTCGCCGTCAGCGGCATCGGAAAGGTCTTTGCCGCGGTCTGCGCTCAGACGATGATACTTGAGTATTCGCCCGACGTGATAATCAACACCGGAGTTGCCGGGACGCTGACCGACAGGCTGTCGATAGGCGACATAATCGTTGCCGGACGGACGGTTCAGCACGACATGGACACCTCGGCGCTCGGTGACCCGGTCGGTATGATATCCGGGATAAATATTGTTTACCTCCCGTGCGACGCGGGATTTTCGGAGGTGCTTCTTTCTGCCGCAGAGAAGAGCGGGGCGAACTGCATTTCCGGGACGGTTGCCTCCGGGGACAGATTTGTCTGCGATTCCGGTGACAGGAAGCGGATATCCGACCTTTTCGGCGCGTCTGCCTGCGAGATGGAGGGCGCGGCGATCGCTCAGGTCTGCTATATAAACGGCACCCCCTGCTGCGTCATGAGGGCAATTTCCGACGGCGGGGACGAGGACGCACAGACCGATTATCCCACCTTTGCGAAAATGGCTGCCGAGCGCGGCGCAAATGTTGTCATCGATGCCGTAAAATCGCTTTTTGACGGCCGATAAATATGGACAAAAGCGGGAATATGTGATATAATAGCATATTATCATATTTCACGTCCCGTTTCCGGAGGAGTACGGCAATGAAAATATACAAATACACGGTCGGCACGATGGGTACGAACTGCTATATCATCGACGGCGGCTCGGGAAAATGCGCGGTCGTTGACCCCGGCGCGGACATCGAAAAGATAACCTCTGCCGTGGAGTCGAAGGGGCTGACCGTCGAAAAGATCGTTCTGACCCATGCGCATTTCGACCATATGCTTGCACTTGAGGAGCTGAGAAGGCTGACCGGCGCGCCGCTGCTTATTTATAAGGACGAGGCGGGGCTGCTTGCCGACTGCAATAAAAACCTGCTTCACCGCTATGCGGACATCGACGTTCCGCCGGAGCCGGCTGAGGTTCTGCTTTCCGACGGCGACGTTATAACCGTCGGCGACGGAAGACTCACCGTCATGCACACGCCGGGACACACTCCGGGGTCGATGTGCCTTGTCACGGGAGACACCGTAATAAGCGGCGACACGCTTTTCCGCGAGAGCATCGGCAGATACGACTTTCCCGGCGGAGATTACGGCACGATCATGAAATCGCTGGAAAAATTCAAAGCGCTTGAGGGCGACTATAAGATACTCCCCGGTCACGGGCCGTCAACGACGCTTTCACACGAAAAAGAATATAATCTGTACTTACAGTGAACGATACAGGACAACGAAAGGATTTTTGAAAATGGACTTCAGTTATCTTGCGGAGCTTCTCTTTCCCGACGTGAAGGAAACTCCCGAAGAGCTTGAGCTGCGCTATCCGAAGCGGGACCTTCCGGAGGGGGCGAAGGTGACAAGATTCGCACCCAGCCCGACGGGGTTCGTGCATTTCGGAGGGCTTTTCCCTTCAATGACGGGAGAGCGGCTTGCCCACCAGTCGGGCGGCGTGTTCTTCCTCAGGATCGAGGACACCGACGCAAAGCGCGAGGTTCCCGGAGCGGCGGAGGGGCTTATAAAGACGCTTGCCCGTTACGGGATAGAATTTGACGAGGGCGCCGTTATCGGAGACGACGGAAAGATCACCGACAGGGGCGCTTACGGACCGTATAAGCAGAGCCTCCGGCGCGACATCTACCGTGTTTACGCAAAGAGACTTGTTTCGGAGGGGAAGGCATACCCGGTATTCACCACGGCAGAGGAGCTTGACGCACTCAACGCCGCCGACAAGAAGGCGGAGGTAAAGAACAGGGTCTGGACAGAGGAAGCCGCCGCGGAACAGAAGGCGGAGATGCTTGCCCAGCGGAATTTCACGGTCGATGAGGTAAAAGCACACCTTGAAGCCGGGGACAGATTCGTCCTGCGCATCCTTGCCGACGGGGACGGGAAGAGAACGGTAAAGGCATCCGACCTTGTGCGCGGTGCGCTTGAATTCCCGGAGAACGACGAGGATTTTGTCCTTCTGAAGTCCGACGGTATCCCGACCTATCACTTTGCCCACGCCGTTGACGACCACCTTATGGGCACGACCCACGTCATCCGGGGCGAAGAATGGCTCCCCAGCCTGCCGAAGCACGTGCAGCTCTTCCGTTATCTCGGCTTCAGGCTCCCGAAATATATGCACATCGCGCAGATAATGCACCTCGATGAGAACGGCAACAAGAAAAAGCTCTCGAAGCGCGATATGGGCGCGAATATGGACGATTACACCCGTATGGGCTACTCCCCGGAGGCGGTTTGCGAGTATGTCATGACTCTGCTCAACTCCAATTACGAGGAGTGGCATATGCAGAATCCCGACAAAAACTACCGCGATTTCCCGTTCAGCATAAAGAAAATGTCGGTCTCCGGCTGTCTGTTCGATTTCGGAAAGCTGAACGACGTGTCAAGAAATATTCTTTCGGGAATGACCGCAGAGCAGGTATATGACGGGCTGACAGGCTGGGCGGCGGAGTTCGACCCGGAATTTGCCGCGGAGCTTACCCGCGACCCGGAGTATACAAAATCGATCCTTGCAATAGGCAGGGGCGGGAAGAAGCCGAGAAAGGATCTTGCCGTCTGGAGCGATGCAAAGCCGTATATGGGCTTCTTCTACGACAGGTATTTCGCCGTCACCGACAGCATTCCGGACAGCTTCTCACGGGAGGACGTGAATGCCGTGCTTGCCGGCTTCCTTGATTCCTACGACGAGGGTGACGATATGAACGTCTGGTTTGAAAAGATCAAGAGGATCGCCGCAGCCCTCGGCTATGCCGCCGACATGAAGGAGTACAAATCCGACCCGCAGGCGTTCAAAGGAAGCGTTGCCGACGTGAGTATGTTCATCCGCGTCGCCGTTACCGGGAAGATGAATTCCCCCGACCTCTATACCGTCATGCACATCCTCGGAAAAGAGCGCACGGAGGCAAGGCTCCGCGCTATGCTCATATGACCGGCAGCCGACGGCACGGACAATAACGAAAGGAACCGCTGAAACATGGAAGACAACAATTTCAGAACCGAAAGCAACTTCATTCACGAAATAATCGACGCTGACCTTGCCGCGGGGTACAATACCGTCGTTCACACCCGGTTTCCCCCGGAGCCGAACGGATATCTCCACATCGGCTCGGCAAAGGCGATATATATCAACTATTCCACCGCGATGAAATACGGCGGGAAGTTCAATCTCCGTTACGACGACACGAATCCCGCGAAAGAGGATAACGAGTATGTCGAGTCGATATACAACGACCTCATCTGGCTCGGCGCGGTGCCGAACGGCGGCGTTTTCTACGGGTCGGACTATTTTGACAAGTGCTATGAGTATGCCGTTAAGCTGATAAAAGCCGGAAAGGCATACGTCTGCGACCTCTCTGCAGAGGAGATGAAAGAGTACCGCGGCACGCTTACCGAGCCCGGAAAAAACAGCCCCTACCGCGACAGGAGCGTCCGGGAGAACCTTGACCTGTTTGAGCGCATGAAGAACGGCGAATTCCCGGACGGAAGCCGCACGCTCCGAGCGAAGATCGACATGGCGTCGCCGAACATGAACCTGCGCGACCCGGCTATCTACCGCATAGTTCATACCTCCCACCACCGTCAGGGCGACAAGTGGTGCATATATCCGCTCTATGATTTCGCACACCCAATTCAGGACGCGCTTGAGGGGATAACCTATTCGCTCTGCTCGCTTGAATTCGAGAATCACCGCCCGCTTTACGAGTGGGTCATCGACAATGTCATCGACTTCACGCCGAAGCCCAAGCAGAGGGAATTCGCGCGTCTGAACGTCACCTACACCGTCATGAGCAAGCGCTATCTGCGCAAGCTTGTGGAGGAAAAGCTGGTTGACGGCTGGGACGACCCCAGAATGCCCACCATCTGCGGCCTGCGCCGCCGGGGCTTCACTCCGTCGGCTATATTCGATTTCGTCCGCCGCGCCGGAGTCGCAAAGGCGTACAGCATCGTCGATATCGAGCTGCTTGACCACTGCATCAGGGACGAGCTCAACATGACGGCACAGCGGCGCATTGCCGTCCTTGACCCGGTGAAGGTGACAGTCACCAATTACCCGGAGGGAAAGGTCGAATACTTTCCCGTCGCAAACAATCCGAACGACCCGGAGGCAGGCACGAGAGAGGTTCCGTTCACAAGAGAGCTTTACATCGACCGCGAGGACTTTGCCGAGGTCCCGCCGCCAAAGTTCCACCGCCTCAAGCCCGGCGGAGAGGTGCGTCTTATGGGCGCCTATATCGTAAAGCTGAATGAGATCGTGAAGGACGCCGACGGAAACGTGACCGAGCTTCGCTGTACCGCCGATCTTGAGACCGGAAACGGCAATCCCGCGGACGGCAGAAAGGTAAAGGGCACGGTTCACTGGCTCTCCGCAGATCATTCAAAGGAAGCCGCCGTCATGCTTTATGACAAGCTGTTCACTATAGCGAACACCGGAGACATCCCGGAGGACAGGACCTACGACGACTATCTCAACCGCGAATCGGTTAAGAAGCTGACCGGCTGCCGCATCGAGCCGTCGCTTGCCGATGCAAAGCCGGGAGAGAGATTCCAGTTCGTCCGCACCGGCTATTTCACCCCCGATTCAAAGAACCCCGGCGTGTTCATCCGCACGGTTACCCTCAAGGACAGCTATAAGCCGCAGTAAAATGCGCTGAAAGTCAATAAAAAACCGGCTGACACGGTATTCCGCGCCGTGAAGGTCGGTTTTTGCCTGACTGTCATTAAGAGTATCGCGGATTTCTCGAAAAAAATACAGTTTCGGACAAAATACCTCTTGCATTTTCGGATTTATATGATATAATCTATATGTTTGTTTTCAGAAATAATATTACCTGCCGTCACGATGACGGTGACAGGGGAAAGGCACACGCGGCAGAAGCCGGAATTTATCGGAAAAAACTATGTACGACAAGGTTGTTGAAATAATTGCACGTCAGCTTCAGATAGATACTGACATGATCGACGAGCATACAAAAATTATGGAGGACCTCGGAGCCGATTCGCTTGACGTTGTCGAAATGCTTATGGCTATGGAAGACAGCTTCGGGATCACCGTTCCTGACGAAGATATCGAGGAGCTTGTGACGGTCAGTGACATCGTTGAGTACGTCGAGAGCAATATGTGACCCGCTTCTTTTCGGGCGGCGCTGATGTGCGCTTGCCCGGTTTTTATTTTCCTGCCCGCAGCCCATGAATATTGGACATTCAGCCCATGACGCGGAGGGTCTGCCGGGGTATAATAATGACGCATATGCTTACAAAGGGGATGAAGAGATGAAGCTTTCACCGATAATCAGAAACGGAATGGTGGTTCAGGCGGGAAAACCGGTCTTTGTTCACGGAAGCGGAGCGGGATATGTCACCGCACGCTTTATGGGAGCGGAGAGAAGCCTTGAATCGCACGGCGGGGAATGGGTGCTCGAATTTCCGCCGCTTTCTTACGGAGGACCGTATGAGATGGAGCTTGACCTTGACGGGCGGAGGGAGGTCATAACCGACATCGTTGTCGGCGAGGTGATCCTTTTCGCCGGTCAGTCGAACATACAGTTCCGGCTTGAGGAATCGAATGTTCCGGAATGCGGGTATGCAGACGACGGCTGTGCGAGGATATACGTCTGCCCGCGCCCGGAGGCAGGAGACAGGATCACACCCGACAACGGCTGGGTGAAGTGCGGCAGAGAGAATGCCGGCTTCTGGTCGGCGCTTGCATACCTCACGGTCAGGGAGGCGCGGAGCGCGGGGATCCCGTATGTCGGCGCCGTCGTCTGCTGTCAGGGCGCAAGCGTTATCGAAAGCTGGATTCCGGAAAGCCTGACCGACGTTCCGGAGCTGCGCCTGCCAAAGGAAAAGCTGTTCTCCGACCACGCCGATTACCCGTGGAACACTCCGGGGTTCATGTACCGGTATGCAATGAAGGCGATAATGCCGTACTCCTTCGGCAACGCCGTGTGGTATCAGGGCGAGAGCAACACCTCTCCCGACGAGGCGGCGATATATCCGGAGTTCCTGCGCCTGCTTGTCGAGAATATCAGGAAGGACTGCCGGGACGGCGCGCTTCCGTTCCGCATTGTTCAGATAGCCGACACAAGGGACTGCCCCGGCTGGCTCGGCATTCAGAAGGCTCAGAGCGATTTCTGCACCGCGTCGGAGCGCACATATCTTGTAAAAAGCGGCGATATCAGCGAGAAGGACATGATCCACCCGATAACGAAATCCCCGCTTGCGGCGAGGATATTTCTCGATATGAGAGAAAAAGGCGACATCTGATCCCGCCGGACCTTTTAAGGCAAAAAACAGCTCCCGACACTCCGGAAGCTGTTTTCTGTTTTTGCGATTATTCCTCAGCCGGTGCTCCGACGGGACATACGTTAGCGCAGGAGCCGCACTCGACGCACTCGTCAGCGTTGATAACGTACTTTCCGTCTTTCTCGGAGATGCAGCTTACGGGACATTCTTCTGCGCAGGCGCCGCAGGCGATGCACTCGTCACTGATTTTATATGCCATTGTTGTGAACCCATCCTTTCTGATATTTATAAGTGCATTATAGCACAGTTTTGCCGATAAATCAACGGTTTTTGAAAATTTACAGATGATTTATCTTTTTGTTTTCGTGAATTATCCGGCTCAGCGGACAATTCAGGATTTTGTATTCCCGTCTTTGGGCTGAGCGGTCTGGGGCGGAGGATTCTTTCTGCCCTTTGCGCTTCCCTTGACCTTAAGGTCGTCGCGGTGGTAGAGCTGGATGCTTGCCGGATTCTTTGCAAGCGAAACCTTGCACAGTCCCGCAAGAGGCGACGTTTCGACGACAACACCCTCGCCGTCCGGGGTATCGACGACGGAATCGACCTTCGGGGTCTTTGCGATCTCCTCGGAATATGTGTCGTACTCATAGCGCAGGCAGCACATAAGCCTTCCGCACGCGCCGGAGATCTTCGCGGAGTTGAGAGACAGATTCTGTTCCTTGGCCATCTTTATCGATACCTGAACGAAGTCCGGAAGGAAGCTGGCGCAGCAGAACGGGCGTCCGCAGACTCCGAGACCGCCCATCAGCTTGGCTTCGTCGCGGATGCCTATCTGACGTAGCTCGATCCTTGTCCTGAAAACCGAAGCAAGGTCCTTGACAAGCTCTCTGAAATCGACTCTCCCCTCGGCGGTGAAGTAGAAGAGCAGCTTTGAGTTGTCAAAGGTGTACTCGACATCGACCAGCTTCATATCAAGCCGGTGTTCCTCGATCTTTGAAAGGCAGAGGTTATATGCCTCGGTTTCTTTTTCAAGATTTGCCTCGTATCTCTGTTCGTCGTCGGGCGTGGCTGCCCTTATTGCCTTGCGGAGCGGGAGAACGACCTCGCACGCCGGAACGTCCCGGTTCGCCATCGAGACGAAGCCGTATTCAATGCCCCTTGAGGTATCAACGATGACATGGTCGTCGCGCCGGAAGCTCATGCCGGACGGGTCAAAATAATACACCTTTCCGTTCTGCTTGAACCTGACCCCGACGACCTCATAGAATGTCTCCGGTTCGGTCTCCGGAAGCGATTCCTGAGACTGCGGATCGGGCGCGGTCATGTCGTCTCCGACCGACTGGGTGCGCGGCTTTCTGTCGCGGCGCTCCGGTTTGTCCTTAGGCTTTGCCGGAGGCTCGTCTGAGGGGATATCCCCGTTTTCGGGAGCCTTTTCGGCGGCATTTTTCTTTTTCTGGCGGTTTTTCTTGCGGCGCTTTGCTCCGTCAGGGCGGCTTATGCCACCGTTTGATGCTTTTTCGGCATTCTCAGTCTTTTCCTCGGGTGCCGGTTCGTTGTTCTGTATGATTTCGTTGTCCATATCAGTGTCCTGTTCGCTGTTCTTTCCCGGAAAAACGCGCCGGGTGCGCGGGTCGCGGCTTATTTACAGCCCCATATCCTGTCGGCAAAGACCGTTGCCGCAGTCTGAATATTTACGTTTGTATCGGAGAGCTGCCCCTGCGCCTCTGCAAGGACGGAGAAGATATCAAGCAGGCTCTTGAGCGTGAAGTGTCCTCCCGCTTCCTTTGCCGACTCAGTGTCGGAGTAGAACAGAAGGTCGGGCTTTCCCGCGGAGCGTCTTACCGCCGTCATGTCGCGGAATGCCGATGCCATCATTGAAAACAGCCGTGTCAGGTTTTCCCTCGACGACGCCCCGGATGTCACCGCAAGCAGAAAATCCGCGCGGTCGGTCCCGCAGAGTGCCTTTATTGCGCCGTCGGCTGAGGAAAAACCGGAAAACAGCTTTTTGTCGGTGCTTTTTATCAGCGAGAGAGCCGCGCCG
>UMLQ01029228.1_pt1 | contig 11163 bp, 10 predicted proteins | sample 1966631 | NCBI WGS metagenome assembly UMLQ01 (sample SAMEA4836206, study PRJEB28245) | human gut metagenome | biome: gut microbiome; material: fecal sample | place: Denmark | collected 2008 | reverse complement strand
TTCATCCGTTCTGACGCACATGTCGTCAGAGCCGGATTAAATATAAGGGGCTGCGGCCCCTTATCAACCCTGGGTTTTTTGACAGGCTGAGGGCGGCTCACCAGCCGCCCTTTTATTATTTGCGCTTTTACTTATCCTCAACTTCTACTATCTGAGCTTCGGGGGCGTTCTTCTTTACGCTCTCTATGCCGTTCATGCAGGAAGCTTTTGCTTTGTAGCCCTCGGATACGGCTATTATCTCGCCGTTTCTCGCCTTGAGGCGGAAACGGAACTCTCCGGCCTTGTCGGCATATACTTCAAACTTGGGATGGGTAAGCTTCTCAAAGCCTTCCACCGTCTGGTCCTCTATGCCTATGCCGCCTTCACAGCACTTGCGTACGCTTTCTATGCCGTTGAGGCATGTGTCCTTGCTTTTGTAACTCTCGGAAGTGGCTATCACCTCGCCGTTTCCCGCCTTAAGATTGAATACAAAACCCGTCTTGGTGGCCTTTACTACAAACTTGCCCATTTATAACTGCTTCCTTTCTAATAATGCCGCATAAACGGCCTGTTTACTATACAGAACAAGGATATATTATCCGTGCGGCCGTGTCAATATAAATGCCCATAGTGCTTTATTTTTTTAGGCGCGCCTCAAAATTTTTGGCGTTATTTAAGTTGCTTTAGGTTTGCCGCCGGTGTATAATTTAATGGAGTGAAAATAGCCGGAAAACAGCAGAAATTTCACCCTTACACAATTTTTTATCTTATAAACCAAAACAATATAAACAAACAAGGAGATGCCTAATGAAGTACGATCGTATCTACAATTTCTCTGCCGGTCCCTCCATTCTTCCCGAAGAAGTGCTGGAAAGCGTCCGCGATAACCTCATGAACTATGAGGGTTCCGGTATGTGCGTAATGGAGATGAGCCATCGCTCAAAGGTTTTCCAGAAAATAATCGACGAAGCCGAGCAGGATCTCCGTGACCTGATGAACATTCCCGACAACTACAAGGTGCTGTTCATACAGGGCGGCGCTACGCTCCAGTTTGCTATGATCCCCATGAACCTGATGAAGAACGGCGTAGCCTGCTATGTCGAGACCGGTGCATGGAGCAAAAAAGCCATCAATGAAGCCAAGAAGTACGGCGATGTGCATGTAGTAGCCTCCAGCAAGGACAGGAACTACGCCTATGTACCCGATTGCAGCAATCTGGATATCCCCGATAACGCCGATTACGTCTATATCTGCGAAAACGAGACCATCCACGGCGTGACCTGGCAGAAGCTGCCCAACACCAAGGGCAAGATTCTGGTATCCGACCAGTCCTCCATGTTCCTCTCTAAGCCCTGCAACGTGTCCGATTACGGCATGATCTACGGCGGCGTACAGAAGAACATCGGCCCCGCCGGCATGGTGATCTGCATCGTTCGCGAGGATCTAATCCGCGATGCCTCCGAGCTGCCCGTATGGGTACCCACCTACTGTGCATATTCCACCCATGCCAACAACGGCTCCATGTACAATACCCCCAACTGCTGGAGCATCTACGTATGCGGCCAGGTCTTTAAGTATCTTAAGAGGATAGGCGGCCTTGAGGTCATGAACCAGCGCAATATCGACAAGGCGAAGGTCATGTACGACTTCCTCGACCAGTCCAAAATGTTCAACGGCACCGTTGACAAGGAGTTCCGCTCCCTGATGAACATACCCTTCGTGACCGAGAGCGCAGAGCTTGACGCCGAAGTAGTGGCCGCCACCAAGGCAGCCGGCTTTGACAACCTGAAGGGCCACAAGAGCGTCGGCGGTCTCCGTGCCTCCATCTACAACGCAATGCCCAAGGAGGGAGTCGAGGCTCTGGTCAGGTTCCTGTCCGAGTTCGAAGCTAACTACAAGAAGTAATTTTATAAAGGAGAGAATATCATGCGCATATTGGTAACTGACGGAATGGATAAGGACGCCCTCCAGACCCTCAAGGATAACGGTCACGAGGTCGTTGAACAGTTCTATGCCCCCGAGGAGCTTGGTGCAGCACTGAAGGAGTTTGACGCCGTAGTAGTCCGCAGCGCTACTAAGGTACGCGCCAACCACATCGACGAAGCCAAGGGCGGCAAGCTGAAGCTGATCATCCGCGGCGGCGTTGGCGTTGACAATATCGACGTCAAGTACGCGGAAGCAGCCGGCATCACCGTAAAGAACACCCCCCGCGCATCCTCCCAGTCCGTTGCAGAGCTGGCTATGGCCCATATGTTCGCCTGCGCCCGCTTTGTCTCCATCGCCGGTCACACCATGCGTGAGGATAAGTGGGAAAAGAAGGCCTACGGCAAGGGCATCGAGCTTCAGGGCAAGACCCTCGGCATCGTAGGCTTCGGCCGCATCGGCCAGCATCTCGGCGTAATGGCCAAGGCCATCGGCATGAACGTAATCGCTGAGGATATATTCCATATTCCCGGAATCGAAGAGAAGCTGGGCATACCATACGTAGAGCTTGACGAGCTGCTTGCCAAATCCGACTTCATCTCCGTACATGCCCCCGCCGTAGACGGCGGCGCCCTCATCAATGCCGAGACCATCGCCAAGATGAAGGACGGCGTAACCATTATCAACACCAGCCGCGGCACCAACGTTGATGAGGCCGCCCTGCTCGCAGCCCTTGAAAGCGGTAAGGTACGCAGCGCCGGTCTGGATGTTTACGCAGACGAGCCCGCTACCAACAAGGCCCTGTACAGCCATCCCATGGTATCCTGCACCCCCCATATCGGTGCGGCTACCAAGGAAGCCCAGAAGCGCATCGGCGCCGAGATCGTAGAGATCATCGAGAGCTTCGGCAAATAATCGCGCATTAAAAGATGTCAGTTGAGATAGCTGTCCATAAAACGGGTTGTGTATGGCAGCTTCTTGACAGGGATCGCTAACAAAGGGGTATGCACTTTCGTTGTGCATACCCTCAGAGTGTCAAAGAAGCCCCGTTGCAATGCAGCAATGGGGCTTCTTTGACACTCTGACCTGCGCAGTGATGCTGCACAGGTTTTTTCCATGGTGCTGTTTTTAAATGACACCTGACAATATTTCAATCCACATTTCCACTGTCTAACGATGAAAACGACAGCTTTATATTATCATATATGCTCCAATTTGTAAATTTCACCTTACAATGAATATAATCATTGACTTCGGTCATTTTATGTGCTATTTTCACGGAAAACAGGTATATTTTGTAAAATATTCTTCGACAGTGTATTTTAGGAAAGGGAGATGGTGGTGTTTAGAAGTAAAGCGTATCCGATCGCCATGGAAATTGCGGGAAATGCAGCGATGTGGACAAGGCCGGATAGTGGAGACTCTCCGTGCAGCTACCCTTCGCCAACGTATTCGGTGGTTCGCGGGCTGTTTGAAAGCGTGCTCTGGGGACCGGCAGTCCTTGTGATTCCCAAAAAGGTGGAGTTATGTACAGTACCGCAGTATCACTCCTATGCGACAAATTACGGCGGTCCATTGCGAAGTGCTAAGGCACTGAAGGATGGTAATAATTATCAATTGTTCGCCACTGTTTTGATTGATGTATGTTACCGGCTATATGCAGATGTCATTCCCAATCCGGACAAAACCAAACTGCAAGAAAATGCGCTGTCATGGGATCTGAAGACAACATCACCCGGCCACGCCTATCAGGATATTTTTAATCGCCGTTTGAAACGGGGACAGTCGTATGCAACGTTATCCCTCGGCTGGAGCGAGTTCACAACGTCCTATGTGGGGCCATTTAGAGCGGAAACCAAGGTGTGCACAGAGCTTCCGGATATTCTGATTCCCTCTATGTTGAGGGGCGTGTTTCAACATGGGTATCGTTCCAACTATGAGGCCATTTATGATACGGATATCTGCATCCATAAAGGTGTTCTTATATATCCGGAAAGAGGTGATTGCCTATGATTAACGAATTGTACGGCCTTTCAAATGCAATGGAACGATCTGGAATACAAGCGCAGAGTTGGCATCGAAAATATAAACCTGTTCCCAATATCAGAGCAAATGCACCATGTGTCCGTATTGTGATTTCAGCCGGGAAAGTCATTAGTCTTTCTGCTGTTCAGCAGGAACTGGGGACGCATCTGCGTAAATTCGGAACAAACCAAGGCTCATACCCATGCATGAATCTTGCCCCACTTTATAGAATCACAGACGATACCGTAAAAAAAGAACTGGAAAAACTTCACCCAGAGGATTTGACTCCGGACAGGCTTAAAGAAATCAAAGGATGGTGTTCAAAAAACAACTGGGGGAGCAAATTCCAGAGCAAGTATAGAATCTCTATGGAAAATACCTCGAACGAGCTGGCAGCCTTAGTTCCAGAGTATGCCCCTATGCAAACTTTGCTCAACGAGAGTAAGTATTTTTTAAACCCGGAACACCTTCACCAGGAGCTGCAAGCCGTTATTTTCAAAATGCTAAACGATCGAGAGAATATATCGTTGGCCTTAAATGTTTTGTTTTATTTGGGAAAGCCAGATAAAGATGCAGCAGATGACTATGGTTCTCTTTCTGTTGCCTTTGAATCGCCTGCCCTGATTGATATGGGAACGCCAGCAATCAGCGTAAAATTTACCGTAGGACTTAACGAAGCGCTGCTGCGTGCGGATTCATTTGGCGATCATTCCGGATCAAGTGCCATTGATGCGTTTGGTATCCCATTTGAACCAATCGAAGAACCTATGCCGGAAGTCAAGCTGGCAGGAGGATTTGACGTTAAGCTTCGCACCATGTTTAAAGAACAGCGATGCCAAACGAGATATGCACGCATTGAAAATGCGAGTTATCTGATTTCGCCGCGAATGCGAAAAAGTCTCCAGACCGCACTAAACTGGCTGGGCAGCGCAGAACATAAAGACATCACCTGGATCAATACCGATAAAAGCGAAATTCTGTTTGCATACCCGTCACAGCTGCCGGAAACAAAGATTTCTTTTACTAGAATGTTTAAGCGTCCTGAGAAGCGTGATAAAGCATTTGAAGAACAGGCAAAGCAATTCTTATCAGAGTTGCGTCAGAGCCATAAAGTGGGAACCGATTCCCATGCAGACAGAATTCAGTTGTTTATTCTTCGAAAAATCGACAAAGCCAGAACCAAGGTTATCTACACCCGTCAGACAGATCCATTTGAGCTGGAGCGCCGCAGTGAGGAATGGACGATCGGCTGTACTGAGAATCTTCCCGCGTTTTCATTTGGTCAGCCAGCTGTGCCCTTTCCTTTGGACACGGCGGACATTCTGAACCGTTTCTGGAAACAGAATGGAGAACTGTCTACAGATAAATTCAAGCCCGTTTCCAAATATCACGGAATGGAATTATTAATGGAAGCCGATCTGCCAGTGATTTCCAATCTACACATCTTATCTGAAAAAGCTATGACAATCGGAGGCTTTCTTGGAAACAGGATTGCAAACCATGATACCCATCACCCGATATGGGGGAAAATCAAAGATATGCTAGCGCTGATGGGGCTTCTGCTCTATCGGGAAGGAATAGGAAAGGATATCTATATGGAGAATTTACCTTATCTTTACGGCCAGCTTCTCAAGGCATCAGACGAACTGCACACTTTGTATTGCAAGGTAGTGCGCGGAGGAGATTTGCCTCCCCAGTTAGCGGGCGGAAGTTTATTCCAATCTGCTGCTGAAGCCCCCATCCGCACACTGAACCTACTGAGCCAGCGAATCATGCCATATTATACTTGGGCAAAAAGCTATCGCGCCAAAGGCATAGAAGAGAAGGGCAAGGAAAGCTGGCGTGCTAACTGGCTATATTCGACGTGCGAGACGATCATGACTAAGCTTAGTGAAAAGTGGGCCCCACAAACAAAATTCAGCGATGAGGAAAAGGTGCAGCTGTTTATCGGCTATCTTGCGGCATTCTCGAAGGAAGAAAAAACGGAAGATAAACAAAATAAAGCAAAGGAGGAGCATAGCAATGAGTAATGAGATCAAACGCGCAACTGGTCTTTTGGTGATCGAGGTTGTCAATTCCAATCCGAACGGCGACCCTGACAGAGAGAGCGACCCGCGTCAGCGGCCGAACGGCTGTGGAGAAATCTCGCCAGTCTCGTTCAAGCGCAAATTGAGGGAACTGCTGGACGATCATGATGCGCCGTTTTTTAAAATACTGCCGGAACTGTTTGTTCAAAACGAAGGACGGTATCAGATTTTGGAGCATCGCGGGCGAGACCGGAAGGCTATTACGGAAGAAATGGGAAAAGATCCAACAAAATACATGGAAAGTGAATTTGTACGCAAGTATTGGGACGCGCGCATCTTTGGAAACACTTTCTTGGAAAATAACGGTGATAAAGGCTTTATCAAAACCGGCGTCGTGCAGTTTGGAATGGGCATATCCATTGCTCCGATTAATATCCTCCGCCAGACAAACACGAACAAGGCAGGCGTCCAAGAAGGGAAGAATGCGGGTATGGCGCCGCTGGCTTACCGCATTGTAGAACACGGCGTATACTGTATGCCGTTCTTTGTCAACCCAAACTATGCCCATAAAAGCGGCTGTACCGCTGATGACATTGAATTGCTAAAAATCCTTATCCCGTATGCTTATGAGATGAATCGTTCTGCAGTCCGCCCCGATGTCCGCATCCGGCATGCCTGGTATATGGAGCACAGGAATATGCTTGGAAGCTGTCCTGAATACCTGCTCTTTGAAGCTCTGACCCCCGAAAAGCTTGGCGATAAAAACGAGCCGCCCACATCGTGGAACGATTATTGGGATAAGACCGTTTTGCCAGAAGAACTTCGTTCCCGGATCGAAAGCTGTATTGATTTGGTAAACCCATGATGGAGTATCTTGCCCACAGTGCCAAAGAAGATTGCCCTCCGCAAAGCTATGAAGCGCATGTGAAGGGAGTATTCCTGCGGGCTGTCAAATATGCCGGTGAAGCGGAGAACTATGCTCTCAAATGCCGCGGGCAGCTGGAAGATGTGGCGCGACGCAGTGCTATTTTGCACGATCTGGGCAAATTGTGTGATCAAAATCAGACTAGTCTTCATGAACCATCAGGGAAAAATCGCCATTTGCCCGTAAACCATGTGGATGCAGGAAGTGCGGCATTGATAGCCAGTGGCAGCCTATACTCCGCGCTTGCCGTGTATTCTCACCACAGAGGCCTGCCGGACATTGCGGCGGAAGAAGCAAGAGGAGACACTATATTTCGTGATGAGCATCCCGATGTAAGAGATCGGGTTGATCATATGCTCCAAGAACTGATTCGCCGGCATCAAGATGCGGTTCAAATGGATGAACGGCAACCAGAATATCCCTTTGATGGGGATCTTCCAGTATTCTTCCGCATGATGCTTTCCTGCCTTGCGGATGCTGACCATACGGATACAGCAGTTTTTTACAGTCAGGCACCTGATCGCGAGGAAATACCGCAGCTCCGCGCCAACGAGCGTCTTGCAGCGCTTGACCAATATGTGTTAACGCTTGGCAGCAACGACATACGCAGCCGGCTGCGTCGCGAAATGTATTTGACTTGCCGTGATGCAAATACAACGGGTAAGTTCACGGCCTGTGACAGCCCGGTAGGCTCAGTAAAAACAACTGCCGTCATGGCACATCTGTTAAAGCAAGCAGCACGCAGAAAAGCGAGGCGGGTTTTCGTCATTCTGCCCTATACCAGCATTATCCAGCAATCTGTCGATGTGTATCGAAAAGCGCTGGTGCTGCCGGGAGAGAATCCGGAGTCAGTTGTTTCAGAGTTGCATTGCCGGGCAGATTTCCAGGATCAGGATACGCGATATCTGACTTCCTTGTGGCGCACACCTGTCATCGTAACAACGGCGGTCGCCTTTTTTGAGACCATTGCCTCAAACCATCCGTCTACCCTGCGGCGACTTCATGAATTACCCGGAAGTGTAATCTTTGTGGATGAATCCCATAATGCGCTTCCCCTGAAACTGCTGCCTCTCGCTTGGAGATGGATGAATATACTGGCGAAAGAATGGAGCTGCTACTGGGTACTGGCTTCTGGCTCGCTGGTACGCTTCTGGCAGCTTGGCGCTTTGCGGGAAATTGAAATAGCGCAGCCAAATGTTTCTGATTTAGTTCATACATCACTGCGTACTCGGTTGATGAAATATGAGCAAGACAGAATTTCATTTTACTGGAAACCGGAACCGCTGAGTCGTGATGAACTAACAGCTTGGGTGCAGAGCCGCCCTGGACCTCGTCTGTTGATTATGAATACGGTACAGAGCGCAGCGGTAATCGCAGATGATCTGTGCCGCAGATATGGCAGAAACAGCGTGGAGCACTTGTCTACTGCTCTGACGCCGGAAGATCGGGATACTGTAATCAAACGCATCAAGGCAAGATTAGTGGATAAAGATGACGCGGAATGGACGCTTGTAGCAACTTCCTGCGTTGAAGCCGGTGTTGACTTTTCATTCCGCACAGGCTTCCGGGAGTTGTCGTCTCTGCTTTCCCTCTTGCAAGCGGCAGGCAGGGTCAATCGGCACGGCGCTGTTGAAAGCGCGGAAATGTGGAGCTTCTCCATGCAGGATGACTCTATGCTGAAAACGAATCCAGCTTTAGAAACTTCACGTGAAGTGTTAAGAACCTACTTCAACCAAAATATGAACATTGTTTCGGTGCTTAGCACACAATCATTGAATGAAGAACTCACTCGTGATGATAGTTGTATTCGTACAATCAGAAGTCTTATAGACGCCGAAGATGCCATGCAATTCAAGACGGTAGATGAACAGTTTGAAGTAATTGACTCCAACACAGTATCGGCGGTTGTCGATGAAATGCTTGTAAAAGCGATTACGTTCGGAAAAGGCGATTGGCGGCAGCTACAGCGGAAATCCGTTTCCATTCGCCGCGAGAAAATTCAATCATGGAATTTGAAAGAGATTGCGAAAGGCGTATATCAATGGACACTTCGATATGATTCCTTCTTGGGCTATATGCACGGCGTGTTAGATACTGAGAAGGCAAAAATTGCGACGCTGCTTCTCTGAAAACATCCCCATGCAGGCCAGCTTTTTTCCCTAGCTCTGTATTAGGATGTTTGTTTTCGGACTGTCGTCAATATGGCCTGCCTCCAGCCCCGCCGTTTAGCCAAAGTGCACATAGCGAAGCAAAATTGCTCTGACAATGTCCATGTTATCTCCAGTGGGTCCTGTTTCAGAATTTCAGAAAAATCGGATAGCATCTGATTTTTTTGATAACCTTTGGCGGCCTGTTTTGCAGGTCCGCTTTTTGCTGCATATTTGCCTCTTGCAAATTCCAACACATCCTGTATATTAAACCTATAAGCAACGGCGCCGTCAAGAGTTATGGATATCATTTTAGCGCATACAGTGCTGGGAAAAATTGGGCTGTATAATATTGGTTCATCGATTAGAGTGTCAAGGCAGTCCTTTGACGAGTGGTTAGATAGTAAATCTGACTAGCAGTCAAGAAAGGACTTAATGTATGGCATCGATTGTTCAACGAAACAACTCCGTTTCAGTTGTTTATTATTATCAGGATGAAGACGGCAACAAGAAGCAGAAATGGGAAACAGTAAAGAAGGATCAGCTTGATATGTCTGAAATTGAAGCAGCAACTGGGAAACGTGTAAAGGAAAAGACTCGAAAGGCAAAGCGTGCTGCTGCTGGTTGTCGAAAGGCCGAAGTGGAGTATACACAGAACAAGGGAACCTTCATTATTCCCAAGAAGACTACTGTAAAAGATTTCCTTAGCGATTTCGTATCGCTTTATGGAGAAAGGAAATGGGGCGTATCTGCTTATGCCACTAACACGCGATTGATTGAAAACTATATCAATCCCGCTATTGGCGACATGCAGATGCAGGCTGTAACCACGATCGTCGTAGACCGGTTTTACAAGCAGCTCGAAAGAACAAAGCCGGTAGAGTGCAATGGCCGAAAACCCAGAACCGAGAAACTGACTCCGGCGAACATTGAAAAGATCCATAAACTGATCCGTTGTGCCTTTGATCAGGCAGTGCGCTGGGAAGTGATCGGCCGCAACCCGTTTTCTGGGGCGCTCATTCCGAAGCACGTTGCGAAGAAAAGAGCAATGTGGACAATACAGACGATTGTAAAAGCAATGGACGAATGCACTGACGCAAAGCTATACCTTGCAATGAATCTTGCTTTTGCTTGTTCAATGCGTGAGGGTGAAATACTGGGGCTGCAATGGGACAGAGTGCATATCAGCGATGCCGACATAGCAAATGATGACGCGCATCTCTATGTCGATTGCAAACTTGCCCGGGTAAATAAGCAAGCGATGGAGAAGTTGGAGGATAAGGGCATTCTGTTTAAGTTCCCGTCAATAATGTCTAACTGCAGGAGTACGGTTATGGTTCTAAAGGTCCCAAAGACCGAAAGCAGTGTGAGAAAAATATGGATTCCCAAGACGTTGGCCTATATCCTCCGTGAATGGAAAAAATCACAGGATAACCTGAAGGAAATGCTGGGAGAGGAGTTCATTGACTACAATCTCGTGATCACACTGCCCAATGGACGTCCATGCGAGGGAAAGTTGATCGAGGAGAGCTTTGTCCGTCTCAAGAAAAGCGCAGGTTTGCCGGATGTAGTCTTTCATTCACTCCGAAAGTCGAGCACAACATACAAACTCAAGTTGAACCACGGCGACATCAAGGCTACCCAAGGCGATACGGGGCATGCGCAGGCCGACATGGTTACGGAGGTCTATGCGGAAATACTTGATGAAGACCGTAAGGTAAACGCACAGAAGTTTGAGTCCATGTTTTATGCCAACCCCGACTTGCGCAATGTCGCGCCGCCGCAGGAAACGACGCCCGGATTGGATCTTGCCGGATTGATCGATCAGCTTCAGAAGTCACCCGAATTGGCCAATGCGCTGGCTAGAATCATCACTTTGCCTAACGCAACAGCAAAATGATGCTTATTAGCAGGTTTTCAAAATCTATTAGCAAATTGCTCAAAACGGTTCGTTTCCCGATTAGCAGTTTTTTCGGCGAGAGAACTGTGGGCAAGAACAAGATGACAAATGGGTGAGCGAAATGTCAAAAAGAAAAAACCACCAAATATTCAAGGAAATTCGGTGGTTTTGGCGTCCCCGGCGCGATTCGAACGCGCGGCCTTTCGCTTAGGAGTAGACCCGATACGACATCGGGAA